>OGLM01000039.1_pt1 | contig 147562 bp, 256 predicted proteins | sample 1572531 | NCBI WGS metagenome assembly OGLM01 (sample SAMEA2581909, study PRJEB24529) | metagenome | biome: Human gut stool | place: China | collected 2011
GATAAGCAAGTGCTCTGTCAAGAGCCTTTCGTGTATAATCCTGCTCTACAGCTACAAGACAAGGAGTTCCCTTTCCAGCCTGATATTCACTTCTTACTGTATGTCCTGGTGCTTTCGGTGCGATCATTGTAACATCGACATTCTTCGGTGGTACGATTGTTCCGAAATGAATGTTGAATCCATGAGCGAACATAAGCATATTACCTTCTTCAAGGTTTGGCTCGATATCTTCTTTGTAAAGTTTTGCCTGCTTCTCATCATTGATCAGAATCATGATGATATCTGCCTGCTTTGCTGCTTCTGCTGCTGTATATACTTTAAATCCCTGTTCTTCCGCTTTCTTCCATGAACGGCTTCCCTCATACAGACCGATGATAACATCACATCCGGACTCTTTTAAGTTCAGGGCATGTGCATGTCCCTGGCTGCCGTATCCGATGATTGCGATCTTCTGTCCTTCCAGAAGAGAAAGGTTACAGTCTTCCTGATAATAAATTTTTGCTGCCATTTTAAATTCCTCCTAAATACATAAAATAATATTCGTAGAAATCTTCCGGTCTCTGCCGGAGGTATCTATGTATAGTGAAAGGTCCATGCCTCTTACTAACGAATGAAATAAATCCTGTAGATTTTTCTTTTATATTTTAGAAAAATGCTACATCTTTACTGCCTCTGGATAATCCTGTGATTCCGGTTCTCGCAAGTTCCAGTATCTCGTAATCCTTCAGCAGATTTAAAAACGCTTCCAGTTTGCTCTTGGTTCCTGTCAGCTCGATCATCAGACAATCTTCTTCGACATCAACGATCTTCGCCCTGAAGATATCCGCCACAGAAATAATCTCACCACGCTGTGAAGCATCCGCTCTTAACTTCACCATGATCAGTTCTCTGCAGACCGACTCATTTTCTTTCAGCATCTTGATGTCCACTACATCTTCCAGCTTGCGGAGCTGCTTTTCAATCTGAGATAAGATCAGCTCATCTCCTGATGAGACAACTGTGATTCTTGTAAATCTTGGATCTGCTGTCATACCGGCTGTGATACTGTCAATACTGTAACCACGGCGGCTGAACAGTCCTGCGATTCTGCTAAGGACACCTGGATTGTTGTCCACGAGCAGTGAATAAACCTGACTTCTCATGCGTATCCTCTCTTTCCAGTTTGAATCTGCAAAAACAGAGTGCGTTCTGTTTTCCTTAATATTAACAACTTAACGCGGCTTTGTCAAGAGTATTTTTGAATATTTTAGAGCGGATTCTGTTTTTTATTTTTTCTGTTGTCTCACAGTCCCATCTGTTCTGCAAGCTCATTTAAATACATCCACCGTTCCTCTTTTTCTTCCAGTTCTGTCGCACAATTTTCCTGCTTTTCCATCAGCTCCCGGAGTTTCACTGAATTAGTGGCATTGGCAGTGATCTGCCGTTCGATTGATGCCAGCTTTTCCTCCAGCTTTGCAATATCTTCATCGATGGTCTCATACTCCCGCTGTTCTTTATAAGTAAATTTCACTTTTTCCTGACGGTTCTGCTTCCAGGTCTTTTTAGAAGCCTTCTCTTCCTTATTTTCTTCTGTCGCGGTTTCTTCTCCTTTTTTATTTTCTCCCTTCCCTGTGGAACTTCCAGTTTTTATTTTAGAAACCATTGCCGCAGATTCCTCCTGCTGTCTTTTTGCATTCAGATAATCGCTGTACCCGCCTTCATACTGACGGATCCCGCCTTTTCCATCCAGTTCAAAAATACGGTCTACGACATTATCCAGAAAATAGCGGTCATGGGATACCGTGATCACAATCCCGGTAAAAGAATTCAGGTAGTCTTCCAAAATAGTCAGTGTCGGAATATCCAGATTATTTCCTGCCTCATCAAACAAAAGTACGTTTGCATTTTCAGCCAGGACACCCAGAAGATACAGCCGTCTTTTTTCTCCTCCCGAAAGCTTTCCGATCGGTGCGTACTGCATATCCGGCGTGAAAAGAAAACGTTCCAGAAGCTGTGTTGCACTGATCCTGCCATCCTTCGTCGTGATATACTCTGCAATATCTTTTACATAATCGATCACTCTCTGGCTGTCATCCATATGCTTCTCTTCCTGTGCAAAATATCCGATCTTTACGGTTTCTCCAATCTCGATGGTTCCACTGTCCGGCTGTACGATCCCTGCGATCATTTTTAAAAGCGTGGATTTGCCGCATCCGTTCGATCCAATAATCCCAAGTCTCTGATTTTTCAGCACAATATAATCAAAATCATTTAAAATCTTCTTTTCTCCAAATGCTTTGCTTACATGATGTAGTTCCACCGTCTTTTTTCCCATTCTTGTCTCAACTGAATCCAGTTCCACTGTCTGATCCTTCACCGGTGCTTTTCCATTCTTCAATTCTTCCAGACGTTCCAGTCTTGCTTTCTGCTTTGTAGTCCTTGCCCGGCAGCCACGTTTCGCCCATTCCAGTTCCATCCGAAGGATACTCTGACGCTTTCTCTGACTTGCAAGCTCCATCTCTTCCCTCTGCGCCTTCAATTCAAGGAATCCGGAATAATCCGCATCATATCCATACATCTTTCCGTGACTCAGTTCCAGGATCCGATTTGTCACACGATCCAGGAAATACCGGTCATGCGTTACCATCAAAACCGTTCCTCTGTAGGAACGCAGATATTCTTCCAGCCAGGTGATCATTTCCTGATCCAGGTGATTTGTCGGCTCATCCAGCAACAGTACATCAAAATTACCGGCAAGGATCTTTGCAAGTACAACTCTTCTCTTCTGTCCTCCTGAAAGCTGCTCAATTTTCTGATCAAAATCTGTAATTCCAAGTTCTGTCAGATTACTCTCTACCTGCCAGCTCTCATCTGTTCCACTTTCCAGTGCATAAGAACGGATATCCGCTCCGTCCGGGAAAACCGGATTCTGCGGTACAAATGCAAGTTTCAGTCCATTCTGCCGTATTACCTGTCCACTGTCCGGTACTTCTTCACCGGCGATCACTTTCAGTAAAGTAGATTTTCCTGTTCCGTTGATTCCGACAATCCCGATTTTATCTCTCTCCTGTATTCCAAAAGAAGCATCATCAAAAATCACTTTCTCCCCGTAGATTTTATTGATATGTTCCAGATTGATTATATTCATTTCTGCCGACTCCTCTGCTTTTTCTATAGAAACTCTGAATTTTATTTTAAAGATTTCAAAATTTGCTTGTTAAATCTCATCAGACATTATATCATGATAAAGTTATTTCTTAACAGTCTTTAATTAAAAATCTGCAGATTAAATCTGTGGATCAATAGAAAGCGAGGGATTTCTTATGAGTCAGAAAAAAGAGTTAGATGATATTTTTGATGATGATTTTGAAGTTACATATGAAGAAGATCCAGTCTATGATGAGGATGATTTTGATAACGGCAAATTTTATGAAACCGACGATTCTGATGAGGATGATTCTGAGGAAAATTATTTTGAAGAGGAATATCCCGGCGATGAATACCCTGACGAAGGTGCAGAAAATGAATATGACGATGCTATCTACAGCCCTTCCGACAGAAAGCGTAAGAAGCGGCATCCTTCCGAAGAAGAACCGGAATATGAAACCGGAAAAAGAAGTGATCCACGCTCCCGGAAAAGAAGTGGAGTTCCTCTTGCAGCTCCGATAAAAAAGGGTGGGAAAGCTCTTTCCAGGCTGACCGGTTTCCTGCTCCAGCAGCTCTCAGTCCTTTTGATCCTTGCTACAACTATTTTTGTATTATATAATTTCTGGCGTGCAAGCACCCCTTATGGCGACATACAGGAATCGATCTGGAAGAAAAGTATTTCTCAGACACTGGCTGCCTACCTGTGTATTGCAGCGATCTTCCTTTTCTTTGAATTTATCTCCCTGATCTGGACAATGACCCGGGTACGCGTGAGAGAGAACGGACGAACCATAAAAGAAGATACTGGAAGAGGGCTTTTTTCCTTTCTTCTGGTATTTATCACGTCCTACCTCTGCTTTTTATTCAGTCATTTTCTTCCCGACAGTCCAGAGATCATCTATGGCATCAAAGGTGCTTTCGATGTATACGGTTCTCTCCATAACGCATTGCTGGGACTTTGTGCTGCCGGAGTCATTTCCTGCCTGATCCGGCGGCATATGAGCTGATTTTTACACGGAGAAATATATTCCGCAAAGCCCATTGTAGCCGTTGTCAGACTCTCGTACAGGTACGGATTTTCGTGCAGATACGGACTTCCGTCCGTTACCTGCATCAATTAAAAAGACAGCAGACCCACGGAATCAGAAAATTCTTCTGATCTACTCCCGTCTTTTCGGATCTGCTGTCTTTTTTAATCTCGTTACCTGCTGTTAATTAATCAAAAATAATCAGTGCCATAAATACAAGATCTGTATCGCCTGTATTCTTCATCCCATGTCCTTTTCCATCCGGAGTAAAAGTAACATCTCCTGCTTTTACCGGACGGATCACACCATTATCATTATAATCTCCCTCTCCACGCAGGATATAATATGTCTCACTTTCATTATGATGCTCATGATATCCAAGAGAACATCCTGGTTCGATCGTCACTTCTGCATATAATCCGCATTTTCCATTTAACTCTTTTTCACCGAGAATATGCTTGATCAGGATATGTCCTTCTCCACCGCACATATTTTCTTTTCTTTCGACTTTCAGTTCACTCATGATTATCTCCTCCTGCTACAGTATTTTATTACGGGACAGGATACCCGTTCTGTATCCCTGCCCCTGCTTTTTTATTACTTTTACAGTATAAGCTTGTTGATATTTTTTCGCAACATTTATCAAAAATTTTAACGGAAGATTTTTCTTTCCTTATCTGAATGAACGCTTTAGAATATGCTACTGTCATGACCAGATACATTCCTGCAGCAACAATGATCGCAAGGATTCCTGTATTAAAAAAGAGATTCAAAATTAATGTCAGAAGAAGTAACAGTGGAATTTTAACATTGACTCCTGTTCTGAAAGAAACTATACTTTTGTGTAACCTTAATAATAGAATAATTCTGAGGAGATGATTAAATGAATGAAGAACAAAAAGTGGTTTCTTTTACTATAGAAGATTGCTATCATGTCTGCCGCCTTCTCTATCCTGACAGATCTGAAAAGAAAAAATTAAAGCTTGCCCAGAGGCTGCACTGGAAATGGCAAAGGAGACCTCCTCTTGAATATCAAATCAACGAGGATTCACTGACCGTATCAGACAAGATTATACTGACTAAAAAGAATCTCCGGAAATGTGCCGTCAGTGGAGATTTTTATTTCTTTCAGGTCAAAGACCGGCTGTCACTTGTCCTTTTCAAACCAGCCACTGAAAAACACCGCCAGGCAATGGAAGACTTCCTGAGGATCAACGAAATCGAGACACTCCGGGAACTTCCGGCAGAAACATCTACTCTTCCGTGGAATGAAGTTTACAAAATGCGTGTCGGTTCTCTCTTAAAAAGAGACTTTAAAAAGAGACGGTTTTTTATAATCCATGCCCTTCTGATCCTTCTTCTGACATTTGGCTGCCTTATATGGAATGCTAAGGATTACGTTAATTATATTCTCGAAGATGCCGGACTTTCTTCCGCAATCTCCGAACGTATGATGGATACTGTATTTGACTCTCTTCCATCAGATGATATTGAAATTCTGGGGCAGATCCAGGATAAACTGCAAAATTCTCCTGCTGTAGATGCTCTTGCTGAAAAATATGCCCAGGCTATGATTCAGGGAATTGCAAGCGGCAAAGAATTTGATGAGATCCATGTTGATATCAGCAATGAACTGGTTCAGATTGCCTCCACTGCATTGACCGAAATAAAAAAGCAGATTCCGCTATCCGATGGCATGGAAAAGCTGATCACTGCTTCTCTTTTATCCGAGTCAGCATCTGCCCAGTCGGCGATCAATACTTATGCAGAGGGAATTTATGATGGTTTCAGTAACCGCCTCGGAGGACTTGTCAACCTATACCGGATTCTGACCTCACAGTTTATGATCCTTTTTATTGCACTTCTGTATATCGGTATGGTCATTGCCTGCATAGCCACAACTCCCCTGACCGTTGTGAGATTCAGCTATCCCACAACTTTTGTACTATTTGGTATTCTCTATTACTTTTTAGTAAATGTCGTCGGAAATACGCTCGTTGCAAGGCTCAGCAACCGCTTTTTAGGCAGAACAGTATTCCTTGACCCGTCTATGGGATATGCAATGCTTATTGTTGCCATACTGGGAGCAGCCTTTCTCTTCCTTTGCCTGACTATCAGAATAAAAAGAGAAGAGAAAAAGCTGACTCAGCTCTGAGATAATACAGGTTTTTAAAAGAATACACTGAAAGTATATCACCTTTCCTCCCTGTACATAAGGTCAAAATAACTCTATTGTATTGGAAAGGTGATTTTTATAAACACACAATAATTAGTTAAAAATGATATATGATGCCAGGGTCAAAAGGTCTAAGCCCACATGAGCTTGCTCATAGGTGGGTGAAAGACCTTAGGACCCGCCCCGATATGAGCATAAAAGTGGGATGATAATCCCACGATATGCGAATATTGGGTAGGATTGTGGGAGTGCGTAGCACGGAGCAATCCGTAGGCATCAAAGTCGGGGGCTTTTGACCCCGACATCATGATATAAAAGTAATATTTCTTCCCTCTTAGTATCTAATCACTTTGCTACTACAAGCAATAGGATCAGTATAATTTTCATCTCTCCTCACCTTGCTTTCATTTGTCTTGCAAACGTTCTAGTTTGTTCAATTAATATTATAAAGCACTTTTTGTTTATTCTGTAAACTTTATGTATTGACTTCATCTTTCAGTAGTGTTATCATCAATTCAAAGGTGGTGAGACTATGACACAGGGTGAAAGAGTGCGAATGATAAGAAAACATCCTAATGTCAATCTTACGTTGGAAAAGTTTGGCGAAAAATTAGGAATCAAAAAATCTGCTCTTAGCTTAATTGAAAATGGAAAAAATAATTTAACTGAACAAATGGCTAAATCCATCTGCCGTGAGTTCCGAGTAAATTACTTTTGGCTCACCAAAGAAAAAGGAGAGCCTTTCATTGATATCCCTGATACTGCTTTGGATGATCTTGCCGATGATTACGATCTTGATAATATAGATAAAAAGATTATTCAGAAGTATCTGGAGCTGAGTGCTGATCAGCGTGACGTGATTAAAGCTTACCTGAGAAGTCTCTGCGAAGACGAAAAAAACGAGTGATTCACCCGTCTTTTCTGATGAAGTACTTATGTATGTATTGAAATCCGGAGATCCTGATTATCAGCCATCCTGCTCACAGGATGACCTCAGGAAAGAACTCGGATTTTAATTTTGACATAGGTGAATAAATTGTTTAATGACCATTTTTCCCACTTGGGCAAAATGGTGAACGCTACTCAGAAACTCGATTAGAAAGGACGTAAGCATATGCCATTACCAAAATCAAACAACTATACAATTGAAGATATCTACTCTCTTCCTGATGGACAGCGTGCTGAGCTGATCGACGGACAGATCTATGATATGGCTCCACCGAGTCCCTTCCAGCAGGAACTGGTAATGGAGCTTTCCGCAACTCTTCGCGATTACATCAAAAAGAATAGCGGATCGTGCAAAGTTTACCCTGCTCCATTTGCCGTTTTTCTTAATCAAGACGACCACAATTATGTAGAACCAAATATCTCCGTGATTTGTGATCCTAACCGGATTAATGAAAAAGGATGTAATGGTGCTCCTGATTTTATTATAGAGATCGTATCACCAAGCAGCCAACGCATGGATTACCTCACAAAATTGTTCAAATACCATACAGCCGGTGTTCGTGAATACTGGATTGTGAATCCAATGAAGCAAACGGTTCAGACCTACTTCTTTGGTGACGTAGAAGATTCCAATCAATATTCTTTTGATGATGAGATTTCTGTTGGGATCTACGATGATTTGAAGATCTGTATTGCAGATTTACTGAAATAAAAAAACGCCTCGGTTCTCTTTTTATAAATCAATATTTTCACATAAAAGAAAAGCCCTTGAAATGTTGTATTTTCAAGGGTTTTTCCATATTTACTTGATCTATTTCTTAGAACTTACCAGCCTTAGCAGCTTCCTCAACAGCTACTGCAACAGCTACAGTCATACCAACCATCGGGTTGTTACCAATTGGTGTGGCGTTTGTCATACTGTGCTTTATTATGCTTTCCTTTGTCTAATTCTAACAAAAATACATTCTATACACAAATGGTTCGTGCCATTTTATGTTACATTATGCATATACGTGTTTTTTCATGATTTGCCCACGGTGGGCAAAATGTGGGCAACCGTAAACTTTTATGTTTCGCAAATATTTATACATGATTAACGTATATTATTCATCAGATAGAAAAATCATTTTCACATGATTTTACGAATTCTTCTAATGATTTTCTACTTACTTTCAAGCTACCAAGTTTAAAAGCTGGTAATAATCCATCATTAATTAACTCGTAAACTTTGTGAACGTTCACTTTTAAATATTGTGAAACTTCTTTAACTGTAAGTATCTCATCACAATTATTTATAATATTTGTATTTGTCAATATAACCACTCCATTTATTATTCTTTATTTTGTTGTAGATCCAAAACCACCATTACGAATTCCATCACAATTATCATCTTCTGTGATTCCATACTGAAGGAAAATTCCTTGTGCAAAACCATTACCCTCGAAAACTTCTAATTTTTTATTACCTTCATTAGTAAGCTTAATAAATATATGTCCCTCATTATCAGAGAAAGCGTAATCACTATCAATTATTCCAACTGAATTATCGAGCTTCATGCGATACTTAAATCCTAATCCGCTGCGTGGAAAACACATAAGAACCCAATCTTCATTCATCTCGCATCGAATTCCAGTAGGAATTTTAATCGTCTCACCAGGCGATAATGTGAATCCAATTGGTGAAAAGAAGTCATAACCTGCACTACCTTTTGTTGCTCTTTTCGGCATATCAATTCCATAATAAATCTGTTTAATTTTTGCTTCGTCTGGTGTGCCGATTGAAGGAAATGTATCTGTCCAATCTTTATAAAACTGCTCCCAACTTACTTTTTCAAATTTAGCAATCTTCTGCATTTTCGTTCTCCTCTTCTAAAATATTTTTCTCTACCATTTCTTCAAAAACTTCATCAAGTTTTCGTTTAATTTTGTCTAAAACTTTGTTCTCGCTGATTTGACTTGTATCATAATAAGCCGAGTAAATTATGCCAGAATTATTATCTATTACATCATATCCAATATAATCATTTGTTCCTGAAACGAGAAAATTTACACTGATAACCGGAGTTCTCTTATATGCATACAATGGAATAGAAAGTTTGTAATTTAATCCATGTTTTACAAACCCATAATCTTGCAAAATTTTAGGCGTACATCTTTTATCAAGTCTTAATTGTTTCATATTTCACACTCTCCAATCAAGTTTATCAAATGTTTAAACTCTTTTTTAAATACTTAATATACTCGTTCCAAAATCCTTGTTGATGAATAAATTCTTTCCCTTTTAACATCTGTTTTCTCATTAATTTTGACATGTCGATTGATTTATACTGTCTCTTTTTAGCCATAATATTGTGTATAAAATCGTTCGTAATTTTTGAAAGCTTTAATTTATCCTCTTTCGGAACAGAGTTGTTTATATCCTTATATTCTCTCAATTGGTCTGCATTTATTTCATATTCTCGTACTGGCAAATTCTTTGCACTGAATGGCGAAATTCCTGCACCAGATGTTTTCGGTTTTAATAGTGGGATTACTTTTTCGAAATCTTTTTGAAAGAAATGAAAGATTACTTCTGAATCTGTGTCTACGATATACGGGAAGAAATCTCGTAACTGTTTTTTGTATAAATCGTTGTCGATGATGTTGTAAGTAATTCTTACAAGTTCCTTTCCATCGTCTCTAATTAATTTATTTTCAACGGCTTTTATGTTATTGGGGTTGATATTTTCATAATAAAATTGTTTTAAGATATTATGCCCTCTTTGCAAAGACGGAATATACGCCTCGTATTTTCCTCTTCCATACCAGAAGATTTTATTTCCGTAAAAACAGTCGATAAATATATCAATATCCTCTAGGTTTCCATTTAGTTTGCGTCCAAAATCATGGGTTGATTCACAAATTGGTGTACGCAATCTGAAGCGTCCTTTGTATTCTAATAATTTATTTGCCAAGGTTTATCTCTCCTAATCTTCTTCATAATAAGTTTCATTGCTTACTTTTTTACCATGAGATTCTGCGTCTTTTACCTTCTTTAAACATTTTGTTCTATCCAGAAAAATCGTTTTATTAATATCGGTATAATTAAACAAATAACGATGTTTATCACGTTTTTCTGTGACAGCAAAGTATGTATTATAAAGCGTTGAAACTGTCATTTCAAGTACGTTGTAAGTGCCAACAGAAGGCAGAATTTGTGCGTAATACAGGTGTTGTTTTTGTTTTAGCTGAATGTTAGTTCGTACATTTTCTTCGTCCATTTTTGATTCTCCTTCTAAATAAGAGAACGCAATTTTATACGTTCTCTTTATTATTATTTGTTTAATCAAGATACAGAACTATTTTGTCCCGTTTTAGTGATTCCTGTACGTCAATTACACGCTGATTTTTACTCCCACGGAATTTCAAATTCATATCTTTTAATTCATGAATATATCTTCCGTCAACTAAAACATCAAGCATTTTAACAATCTCTTGGCGTAACTCAATTAGTCGATCTCGTTCGGGATTAAAATCACATGTTACAATAGGGCAAAAAATTCGTTCCCAATTATACCCTGTATGCATCCAGAGCTTTTTGTTCGGATGCATTTTTTTTACGTCTTTTACAAGATCGTAAATTCCTTCAAGGTTTTTATCTGCTAGACATTCTCCACCAAGAAATGAGACTCTTGTAATATATGGCTTGTCCATTAATTCAAGAAATGTTTCTTTCGTTTCTTTGGTGAATTTCGTACCGCCATTAAAATCCCATGTATCTTGGTTGAAACAATTTTTACAATGAAAGTTACAGCCTTGTACGAAGAGGGCGACGCCTATGCCCTCCCCGTTACTGATGTCCATAGATCTAATCTGTGAATAATTCATTCAACTATTCTCCTTAATTATCTTCTGCATCAATGTCGTCCAAATGTTCAACACGATCATGAATGTCACCTAATCTTCCTTGATTCCATCCATTCCTTGCTGTGCCTTTGTAACCACAAGTTCTTCTAGTAATATCCATTGTTTTTACATCTCTGTTTCCGCAATTAGGACACTCCCAAATTAACTGCCCGTCTTCATCGATCAAATTAATTTCTTTATCCCAACCACACTCCTGACAGTAATCACTCTTTGTGTTTAACTCAGCATACATATTGTTGTTATAGATAAACTTAATAACTTCAATTACAGCATCTACGTTGTGTTCCATGTTCGGACACTCAATGTATGATATTGATCCACCTGGACTTAATCTCTGGAATTTTGCTTCAATTCTAAGTTTTTCAAATGCATCAATCTTCTCGAATACTGGAACATGATATGAATTTGTCACATAATTTCTATCTGTAATTCCTTCAATAATTCCAAATCTTTCTTTTAATTTCTTTGCAAATTTTTCTGTGGTTGCCTCTAATGGTGTTCCATACAAACTGTAATCAATGTTTTCTTCATCTCTCCACTGACTACATTTATCATTTAATGCTTGCATTACTTCTAATCCAAACTTTTCTCCGACTCCTTCATCAGAATGTGAATGACCTGTCATATATTTCACACACTCATAAAGTCCTGCATATCCAAGGGACAAAGTAGAATAACCACCGAATAATAATTTATCAATCGCTTCTCCTTTTCCTAATCTTGCATATGCTCCATTCTGCCATAAGATTGGCGCAACATCAGAAGATACGCCTCTTAATCTTTGATGTCTAATCTTTAATGCTTTATGACAAAGCTCTGTTCTTTCGTCAAAAATCTTCCAAAATTCTTCCATATCTCCACCTGACGATAATGCAATATCTGGAAGTGAAACAGTTACGACACCACAATTAAAACGTCCATAAAATTTAGGATTGTCGTTTTCATCATGCCATACTGTTAAAGCTGATCTACACATGTTTTTCATATATCACTATATGCACTGACTATATGTTCTCTCCGAGTCTGTTACTCTCATCATCGAGCCGACTGCTTGGAATTGGTGCTTATCTCCAATCCTACACTGCTACACTCATCACAGTTAGTCGATACACACTTCCTATAAAATAGGCTTGGCACGGTACTCATCTTAGGTCATCAAATTTCTTCTCGCTAAGATCTATCCGTTAGCAACTTATAAATAAGTCACACCCTTTAAGCAAGGTTCAATCGGTTTTACATGGGCTACATTTTACACTTACCCATAACAGGATAACAATTACCATCTTTCATTTCTTTCATAATTTTCTCAGAAATGTAATCCGGTGTAAGTCTCTTAATTGAGCATTTTGCTGCTAATTCAGTTAAGTAATAATACTTAGAACCAGGTTTAATATTGTCTTCTTGTAATACATAAATTACTTTAGGGAATGCAGGTGTAATATAAACACCCTCTTCATTCTTTACTCCAAGTAAACTCTGTTTTAATTCTTCTTCAATTAACATTGCTAAATCATCTTTTTCTCTCTGATTCTTAGCTTCATTTAAGTACATAAACAACGTAATAAATGGTGCTTGACCATTGGTAGTCATAAGTGTTGTGATTTGATATTGAATTGTTTGGATACCTTTTTCAATCTCTTTCTTAAGGCGTTCTTCTGCAATTTCATCAATAACATTTTCTAATTCTGTTCCATCAAGAACGGTATCTACAATATCAACTAACTCATGTTCTACTTCTTTTCTGATTTTCTGCCTTGAAACATCTACAAATGGTGCTAAGTGTGCTAATGAAATACTCTGTCCACCATACTGACTAGATGCAACTTGAGCAATAATCTGAGTTGCTACAGTACATGCAGTGGAGAAACTATGCGGTTTTTCAATAAGTGTCTCTGAAATAACTGTGCCATTCTGAAGCATGTCATCAAGATTGATTAGACAGCAGTTCGTCATAAACTGAATCAAATAATCCTTGTCATGCACATGAATAATACCATCTGCATCTGCCTGTACGATTTCAGGTGGAAGAATATATCTTCTAGCTGCGTCTGTACTAACAATTCCGGCAAGATAATCTCTCTGAGTTGTATTAAGTCTTGGATTCTTGTTTGAATTTTCATTTTTCCAGTAATCACTTGTTCCGCTTAAAAGTTCTGAAATCTCTGTGTCAACAGTATTCTCATTCTCTCTCTGGAATTCTCTTGTACTTCTATAACCCTCATAAGCTCTTGCCGTAAGTCTTTGTTTTTTGGTAATCAGCTTATCAAATACCATTGCTTCGATCTCAGAAATATCAATCTCTTCTCGATCCTTACACTCTTCTTCAATCTCATCAGCAATAGATTCTGCAATCTTTGGTTTAACAATTCCACTACCATTCTTCATAGCCTTTAAGATTGCTGTTGAAATTTTATTCTTATCAAAATTAACTTCAGAACAATCCCTTTTAATAACTTTTACCATTATTATTTACCCTCCTTTGTTTCTGTTTCTTTTAAATCTTCATCCAATTCGAATTCTTCCATGTCACTCCTCAGTTCATTCCATTCTCTTTCACGAGAATCATCATAATTAACATTACATAAGCATGTCATTATAACTCCAACAACTGCGCCAACTAAAAAACACAGAAAATTAGTTACTACCATTTCGCATGCCTCCTTAAAATCTTTCAATCAGACAAATCTGATTATTCAAATCGAGCCAATTTTTGCATCGAATAAACTCAATATTTGTATTGTTCCAATCCATATATTCTCCATATAAGATTTTATATTTTGCACTACTTGTTTCGAGATTTCTGATAGAATCATCTACGAAAATAGAATTAGACATGTCCACATGAGATTTGTCATTATGTGTCTCCCAATCAACACCAATGAATTCAGCGTTACAACTGTTATCAAAGATTTCTTTGAACAGTTTATCTTTTACCCATTCTTCTTTTAGTTTCAAATTATTAGCATACCCATGTGAGACAATAGTGATATCATACCTATGAGATAATGAACGGAGAACTTGTCCTGCGCTTGGATACAACTTAACTCTTTGGAAGAATCTTTCATCACCAAAGTACCTGTCGATCTCTTCATATGTAGCAAGGTTACATTCTGTAAATTCCCAACTTGTTACATCTTCAGGATTAATAGCAACGAAATCATCATGATTTACATAATCTTCATTATATAGAGACACAACTGCTGCAATTGTATCTACAATGGTATTGTCAAAATCTAAGAATAATTTAGGTCTACTCATTTTTCTCACCATCTTTCCAATATTTTTTAAGCAATTCTTTTATGTATGAATACCTGGACGTGAGAAAAACAAGTTCATTATTGTCGTTTTTGCATCCATCTTTTGACAATTGTAGAATTAACTTTTCAATATCCTTTGAATCTTTCTCAAGTTTTTCACGAATAGCTTTAGATTTCTTTGTTTCGGAATACTTTATTCGATTTGTTACTTTTTCTTTTTCTCGTAGTAATCGACATACCTATCCAATATTCCTTGACATTTTGATGTTGGCATAGCTCTGCATTCTTCCCACGTCAAACAACATCGACATGGACAATTGAAAATTGTTATATTATACGCATTATATCTAAATGCCATCTTCTACGCTCCACTTCTTGACATAATCATAGAAATTGTCCTTTACTCTCTCACTGTCACATGTGATAGTCACATTTATAGGTTTAGAAAGATCAAGACTAAACAGACCAAGTGTGCTTTTAGCATCGATAATATATCTGCCCTGTTGCACTTCAATTGTTCCGTCAAAGAATCTTGCACCATTTCTAAATGCAACCAACTCTGTGGTATCATTTAATAGAATCCACATTTTTAATCACCCTTTCTTTACAATCCACAAATTTACATCCTCTTTAAATTTATTCTTCACAGACTCATCATCCGTATGAATAACAACTTTTGCATCTTTGCCAATAAGATTCATATTAGCTCCGAGCGATTTTGCATCAAAACACATGTGACCAAAGTAAATATCTATATCTTCATCGTACTTATCACACGTTGTTGTGAACAATGCCACGTCATTAACTGTTGCAAAATTAATATACATTTCTATATTCTCCTATCTTTTAATACAGCCAGAACTTGCTCTCTTTAACTTAAGTGCTGAACAATATTCGTATGGGTTATCATAATGTCTACACACTTTGCCAATGGAATCGATGATGTATTCCACACCATCTTCATCCACTGCAATTACAAAATTGTCACCTGAGTTATGCAAGTCTTTAGCTAATTGTGTTGTCGTTGGTATCAATTAACTACTCCTCCACTTACTTATTCTCTGTTATATAAGAAAGAATCTTCCGAACTACATCATCAAGATTGTCCTCTTCATTGTTATACACAATCTTATCTACTTCATTTTCAAGCCCTTTGAAGTCAATTAAGTCATGCTTAATGCGTCTTTCAGCTTCTTCTTTCTTATCTCCACGTTTTTTTAATCTGTTTCTGATTGTTTTTATGTTTGAATATACATAAATTGATTTGACCTTTTCAGGTTCTAAGATATTTTTGATTTTTGAAAATCCATCCGGATTTAAAATGATGATTCTATCTTCGTCTGTATCATAGCTATCTATTGATGATCCATAATACCAAACACCATCTACAGTATCATAAGACCTCCACTCTGCAAAGAATCCACTCTGAATCAATCCTTCAAATTCTTCTTTTGTTATAAAGTGGTAAGCCTCACCATTCTTTTCTTTCTTACGCATTGGTCTGCTTGTATAAGTTACAATACGTTTATAGCCAGATTTAATTAGCTTTGATACAATCGTATCTTTCCCACTGGCTGTACGTCCCAATAGTATATAAATCATGTTTTAACCCTCCTTACTGTGTTTCATGCTGTTGTCATAAGAATATTCTCCAAAATATTTTTCTTCTGCTTGCTTTCTTGCATTAACTGCATCATTAAAATCAGTAAAATATCCTATAATATGACGTATTTTATCTTTTTGTATTCTAGCAATCCAACAATTGTTTGTAGTATCCCATGATACACCGGTTACGCCAGATGTATTATTTGATTTTACATTGACATTCATTTGATTTTGACTTCTTGTAACTACACGTAGATTGTTTTTTCTATTATCTTTCGGATTGTGATTTATATGATCTATTTCATATCTATCTTTTTTGCTTTTATTCATAATCATATTGTGCAAAAAAATGTGTGCATTTTCAAAAACAGTATAAACATATCCATCTCCACTATTATTTTCGCTCCAACAATAATTTTCAATTTTTGCGTAATCTTCTAAATCAAAATAAAATTCTTTGTTTGTGTTGCGAGTCCAACCAATCCCGTATTTTCCAGATAAATCATATTTATTTTTTACTTTATATTTTTTCCCATTTTCTCTAGCCTTTTCTTTTTGATAGCAACCACAAGATGTTGTCAATCCGTTTTTCAAACTAGATCCTACAACTGAAACTGAATTACCACAATCACATAAACAATCCCATTTTGCAACACGTCTGCCATTGCAATTTATATAGTCTTCATCACTTCTCTTTTGTACAACTAACCTACCAAATCTTCGTCCTGTTAAATCTATTAATTTTTTATTTCTATTTTCTGCATTCAAGCACCCACATGATTTTATGTTTCCATGCAACACATGTCTTTTTTGCGCCTCCGTAGTGTTTCCACAATCACAAATGCATTTTAAATAATATATATTATTCTTTTTGAATTCGGAAACAACAGTTAAACGGTTAAATTTTTTTCCTATACAATTTATATATTTTCCTATTATTATCACCTCTTTAATTGTACTTATTACAACACCTTTAATTGTACGAAGGCTCTGTTTTATCTGATCTTACAATTTCGAAGACTGGAAACTGAACAGAAATTCCACCGTTCTTATTTTTCGTTTCACCCTTGAATTTAATCTGAACAATCTTTCTAACAATATCTTCCGGATGATTCCAATAATAATTACGCTGCTCGTCTGTAAATCCACTTCCAACACCAAGAGAATTCCCCTTATAATCACATGTGATAAGCCCCAGTGTTCCTTCATATTTACCCTGTCCTTCAGACACACCTGTACATAAAATATCCGCGTGTTTAAATGTTTTTACTTTCAGAATTCCATTGTTACGTTTATTCTTCCATTTGGTATTTTTGTTAAGCATTAGACCTTCCCAACCATCTTTATCAGCTTTATCAAGAAATGACCGAATAACTGTTTTATCTGTTCCTTTATATACAATTGGAACAACTTCGAGATTATCAGTGTTCATATTGCAGATTGCAACAGTTAAAGGATTCAAAAGCTTTTCTCTACGATCTTTATACTTGAGTTTGCTTTCACCATTTTCAAATTCTTCAATTGGAATACATTCATAGATTACAAATTTGATACAAGATTTGTCGGAGTCATCAGAATTAATAATTCCTGTTCCAATTTGGAAATTATCGTTATCAGAAAGATTATCTACATTTTTACGAATCAGCTCGCCATTATACATGTATTTTTCATGGTCTGGAAGCTTTTCAATATCTTCAATAATATGATTAAGTCCTGTAAATGGCTTGCCCTGTCTACTAACTAATCTACCTTTATAATAAGCACAGTTGTTACCGTTAAGCTTTTGAGACAGTGCGAACCACTCACCCGGTTTTGGTTCGTTCTTATCTGAAATAGGATAAGCCTGTTGTACGTCCCATGATGGAATTAGTCCAGGAATTACTTTGTTTACTACTTTTTTATCACAACCTAGCTTAAATTTCTTAGTAATTAACTGTTTAACAAAGTCCTGTAACTCATCTGACAAACCAAAGCACCATGATTTGCAGATAATTACATCATTGTCTCTACCAGAATTATTCTTTTTAACATATTCCATTAGTTCTTCGAACTCGCTGTTGATATCTTCATGTTTCCAATCGGATGATGTGACACGAATTTTATTCCACTTTTTATCACTAATTCCAGTTGTTACATCTGAATCTAATAAGAAAACTAAACACTTTTTAAATAATTCATTGTCTTTGTTAGCTTCAATAATAGATTTTTTCGCATTTAAACTGCTTGTGTTTTGAATATCTTTAAAAATTTTAATTACTTTATTCATAAATTACCTCATCGTTATAATCAAGGAACGAAGATACGTGTACTGTTGCACAATTTGTATTATTAAAAATCATATCAAGCGTTTCTACTGTATCCTCTACCATTGCAATCTTTTCTTCTGGAACATCAAGAGCAACTGAAAAACTTCTAAGGATATCAAGCTTTTCAGTTTTAGAAGCAACTAGAAAAATATGGTTAGATGGAATACCATATCCATCTTGGCAGAATTTAATTTTGGATGCGTACTCTTCTGTCGATGCTTTAGAGCAAACATATACATTATCTATTCCTTTTCTTTCAATAAAATTTTGGAATAATTTAATTGGAGATACTGTAGAATACATATCTTCTCCTGCTGTCATTTTTCTATCCCATTCTTCGTCATCAATACAATGTTTATTAACACCAAATTCATACGGTGCTAATACTCCGTCTACATCAAAAAAAATCACTGTGTCTGGTTGTAATAAATAACCCATTAATGTATTCATTCCTTATTCTCCTTCTTCAACTCCACAAAATTCTTTAAACAGTTCCATAAATTCTTTTTCTTCTGGAAAGAAAATATCACGTTTCTTTGTGTTGCTACACCAAACAATGAAGTTATACATAAGCTGACCAAATCTCATATCAGGATATTTATCACTCCAAATGATTGCTAGTTCTCTGCAAAATGGGTATGTTCTATTCGGATCTCTCATTAGTTTTCATCCTTTCTTGGTTTTCTTCCACATGTCTTCTTTTCTGTACAGAATCCAGTTTTCTCACATTTTGGTTTGCATCTCATATCTATCAATGTCTTCCATTCTTCTGAATATTCTCTTAATGCATTAAGATAATCTTTCATTAACTGATTTCTATATTCCCAATATGCTCTTGTGCAAGTTCTCTGATTTGACATATCAACAACGTTTCTAAAATTACGTTTGTCTACCATTTTACTTTCGTATGCTAAAGGCAATGCCATCGTTGCATCTTCGACCGGAATATTATATACGTAAACAAATCTTCTAATCATATCATTAATATCACTCATCATTAATGACCATTCTGTTAAAGCGTCGTCATTATCCGCAATTGTAGGTGGAGTTACATATTTAAAACCACCATTTTTCGAATAGTCAATATATCTTGTTGATTCCTGTAGTCTTGTTGGTAAACACCCTATATGTGTATACCATTCTCGTAGAACTTTTGCAGAATATCCATCAATAATTGCATATACATCTGGAAATTCCCATGTTCTTCCATGCTCACTTTCAATGCAATCTAAACCACGTTTGTAATTTTTTTCATTGTCTGATGTATTTGCTCCCCAACATACACCTGCATATCTTCCAATCATTGTGATAGGATATTTTGTTGTGTCTTTTGTAATTATTACTGTTCCCATTTTATTCTCCTCCAATGTATAACCAAATCTTCTTTCTTCATCGACTCCAAGCCGGCGTTTGAAGTCTTCCATACTGGCTCGGAGTTCCAATGTTTTAGAATTAATTATGTCTTCTATTGAATATTCTCTAATGTCCTTTTCTTTTTGCATCATCGCTCCAATCAATGTTGTAAATACATTTGTCAATATGTGTTACAACAAATTTAGCGTTCTCAAAATGTTTTACTACTTTTTCACTGTTGATAGTCAGTTCTACAGAAGTTTTGTTTTGTTTAGCAGCCTGTCTGATTTCTTTCTCGATAAAGTCAATGTCTTCAGAATAATCATTAGATATCTTCCTAGCCTCATCTGCTGTAAACCTTTTCCTTTTCCAAACAACTTCTTTTGTGTCGCATAGAACTAGGTCTACAACAAAGAGAATTGAAACAACAACGCAGGCAATAATCATTAAAATACATAGTGTCTCCATATTTCCTCCTAATGAAACGATTCTTTCATCTACTTATCTCATTACATTTTTCAGCAATGTAACCCTTGTTAATAGCCCTACACCACCAGGAACAGGTGTTACATAGCATAATTCACCGAAAAAACCATCAACATCTTCTTTGTCTATATCTCCGCACAATTTTCCATCTTTGTCCCTGTTAATTCCAACATCTATGATAATAGTTTCATCATCGAACCAGGTATAATCAAAATTCTTAGGCTTTCCAATAGCAGAAATAACAATGTCTGACATTGCCATAAAACTTCCCATATAATCTTTTTGTGTCTTACTATTGCAACTAATAACTGTCGCACCCTTATCAATCAACATATTTACAAGTGGCTTCCCAACGATCTCACTTCTTCCTAATACAGTTACTAACTTACCTCTTAAATCAATGTCATTAGCTTCGAGCCAATCCATAATTCCCTGCGGAGTGCATGGATTGTAAAGTGAATCCTTTCTGAAGCCATCAACATCTTTTTCAGGACTGATGAATTGCTGTAATGTTTTTACGTTGTATTTGTCTGGAATAGGAAGCTGAATAATGATTCCATCAACTTCCTTTGAATTATCAAGTTCTTTAATAATTTGGCATAGATCTGATTCATCAAGGTTTTCATAATCTTTAATATGTACATGATTAAACTTGACACCAACATACTCACAATCTTTTCGTTTGCCATTTACATAAGAGTTACTTGCTGCGTCATTCCCAATCTGAATTACTGTAAGGCAACGCTGTCTTAGTGATTTTTCACATAACTCTTTTAATTCTTCTTTTAGATTAGCTGCGTATTCTTTACATGAAATTTTAATCATTTGGTTCTCCTATCTTCAATAAATTCAGTTCGTGAATATCCATTCCAATAATGTTCATTTCCACAATACTGTTGACACACTATATCGGAATCACATACATGATCACATCTGTTACAATTTGGTTCTTCGTCATCGACTGTATATATTTTTACGTTGCTCATTACTCACCTTTATTCTCTTTCGTTTTTAATACTTCGAAATTCATATTAATCATAATGTCGGTATTTTCATTTACATTCATCTATTTTCACAGCACAACTTTCAGTATTTCCTTCTACACAGCAGTCAAGAATATCAGCAATCGTTTTTTATAAAATTCTTCGCTTAGTTTTATATTCATTATTTTTTTACCTCATCTTATTTGCAATCTGCCTAATCGTAACGATAGCATTTGATATCATATCATCAATTATTAATGGGTCTTCTGTTTTACTGTGCAGGTCTTCATTCCAATACCACTGCTTCATTTCACCTACGCATTTTTCGACAAATTCATCAATTGTCTGCTTTCGTAATTTATCAACACGAAGATTTAATTCTACAATTGGAATAGTAACTAATTCTTGTCCTTCGTCAGTACAAAGATAAGTTGGACTTTGCTTCCATGTTTTTGCCATTTTGACCACCTCCAAAAAAAATCGACCTTTCATCCGAAAATCACGTTCCAAAAGCCCCATTTTAAGAGAAATTTTGGACATAGATTTTTTTCAAACTTTTAAAATACAAGCTTTGGATGAGCCACATCATACAAACACTGCTGTAAATGAGTTTGTTTTTTACTTACCCCTTCTTTACTAATAGCCATTCGCAAAGCACCTGTTTGAGCTATTAAATCACATTTCTTTTTTGCTCTTGTAATTCCCGTATACAATAATTCTCTTGTTAATAAAGAATAAGATGAAAAATCAATGCCAAATATAACATGATCAAATTGAGATCCCTGGGATTTATGAACTGTAATTGCATAACCAAGCTCAATATTATTGACTTGTGTTCCTTCTATATATACCTCTCCAATTCCCATAAAAGAAATTAAAAGAGCTTTATCTTCTGGGAATACTTTTTTAATAATTCCAAGATTACCATTAAAAATAGGTGGATTGGTTTTGTATGTATTCTGTGTATTGATTACTTTATCTCCTTCTCGAAGAATTGTTACTTTGCCCTGTGATATAGCCTCAATTTGTTCCTTATTGTTATCTTCCGGATTATATAAATCCTGAATCGTATTATTAATGTTATAAGTGCAAGCATCACCTTGTTTCCTAACGGGAGCAAGTATCTGAGTTTCCATAACATTGAAATTCTTTGTGTTCATTGCTTCTGAAAATCTCTGCGCTATTTTATAGAAAGTATTGCTCTTATCTGAATAACAATCTAATGATAAATCCTGTAATTCACCTCTTGTCTCTGTACCAACCCAATCTTTTTCTACAATCTGTATTCCTTTACGAATACGTCTTGCTTCTGTAATAATAGCTGAAGCTGCTGCTTGTCTATGTACTTGACTAAGATATACAGTAGGAATCTCAGGAGAATTGATCATATCAAACGCAATGTTGCCACATCCAATTGACTCTAACTGTCCCATATCTCCAAGACAGATAAGCTTTGCACCTGAAGGGATTGCTCTTAAAAGATAATAGAAAAGATAAGCATCAACCATTGAAATCTCATCTACGATTACAATATCAACATCCAATGGATTTTCATCATGATATGTAAAACCATTCTTACCTCCTTCATCAGTACAAGGATATTTAAGCAATCTATGAATTGTATATCCTTCTTCTCCTGTAATTTCAGCCATTCGAGAACTTGCACGACCAGATAAAGCACACTGTACATATACATAATCTTTTAATGCTTCAAGAAAAGCAGACACGGATGAACTCTTACCTGTTCCAGCTTCACCATGAATAACAACTACATTGTTTTCAAGTGCTTCTTTTACACCCATTCGTTGTTCTTCTGTGAACTGCCAACCATTCTTATGTTCTACATGCTTGACTGTATCTTCCCAATCACCATATGTAATCTCTGATTTCGCATCTCTTAATCGGATTAGTTCTTTGGCAATTTTATCTTCAATATTGTAGAATTTCCTAAGACCAATCTGTGTCTTGTCTTCATTCCACCACAATTCATCGCTCATATCATGAATAGCTTCTGTAATATTCATGTCGGGAACATCTTCGCCAAGTTCATCAATAATTGCCCCCATTAACTCGTCAGGTGTAATCCATGAACAACCATCCTGACCAGAATCTTCAAGGTATTTATAGATAAAAGCACTAATACGTTGAGAACAAAATTCTTCCATTCCACTATCAAGAGCTATTTTATCTGCTGTTTTCCAACCGATTCCTTTTACTTCGTTACATAAGATATATGGATTATTTTTAACCTTTTCAACAACTAAATCGGGCGAATTGTATTGTTCCATTAATCTATTCACCATATTGTTTGTAAGATTATACTGCTCCAACTCTGAGAAGATTTTTGCTAAATGGATATTCCGATTAAATCTTTCAATCCATCTTGCAGCTGTATCTAATCCACAACCTCTGACCTTTACCAAATCTTCTGCTTTATTTTTCTTCAAAGAATCAAACGGATCATCCAATGCGACATACATATTTTCAATCTGAAGTGGAGTGAACAAAGTGGACAAGAATTTCTTCTGTCCAACTTTGTCATTCTCATTAAAGGTAATGGCACTATAGATTGATATAATATTGTATTGCCCTCCCCATTTGGGATCTTCTACATAATCTGCCACTAATACATATGGATTACCTTCAACCAACTGTGGCATTGTACCCTTGATTATGATTTGATTGAATTTGTCGGTCTTAGGTTTACCCCCTTTGACCTTATCTACTGAGACAACAGCAATTCCAAATTCGTTTTTATAAAATCGTATTGTCTCTACACTACATATAATTTTTATTCTATCTTCTGATGCCATTAGTCCTCACTTTCCTTTTAATCAACTTTTGTTCTTTCAGATTGAAGTAGCAATGTACCGTCTGAATGTATCTCTTGAATTTTATTTACTGTATGCTGGTAAATTGTGTCTTTGTAAATCATTGGTCTGAAACTATCGTCCCTTCTGCTTCCTGCCACAACAATCTTTGAACCTCTACTTAACCAACTTCTTTCAAGTACAGTCTTCTTATCACTATTCGGATCAAGCTTTGCTGAAATTTGTTTATTATAAAATGCATAGTGACCTTTATTAAACTTCACATGTACTGCACCATACTTTGTAAGAAGTGTAACCATACAATGCAAATTATCAGCATTGATAATTGTTCCTGCTATTCTTGAAATCTTAAATTTAGGCATTTTCTTTGGTGAACCATCAATATAGCGAGTGTAATAATCGTAAGGTTCTGGTTCTTCTGGTAAATCGAAGAAATTAACTATGCCATATAATTCTTCATTAATATTCTCCAATTCATGCTCACCATCATAGAAACTTAATGCTTGCATAGACCAAGAAGGTAATGTACCATCAGCATATTGATTCCAAACAGTTTTAAATAAAGCTTCATTATAGAGGTTTAATGTATCAGTATTGTCAAACCAATCCTTTAATGGTTGAATGTATTTATCAACCTCTTTAGTAAACAATTTTTCTGATACAATATAATATTCTCCCTTTATTTTAATTGCTGAGTTTTCTGTGAAATGTTCCTTGAAGAAAGGCTGAGAATTGTTGTCGAGAATATAATAACCATCATGATATCCTCTTTTGGGTACTTTCTTTCCTTCATCTATATGCTTTTCATACAATCCTTCATCATCTAAAACATATTTTTTGAAATTAACCATACGTTTTGCTAAATCTAATGATTCAGGAATAATACCCAATTCTGTCATTTTTGCGAACTGTTGCATTGTAATCTTGTCACTTGGAGTAAAAGCATAGTTTTTTAAATACCAACGCATAGTTTCTTTTCTATCTGATGAGTGCAACTCTGTAAAGCAACCAGCTTTAATTAATTGAACCATTTTTGACTTGGTAATAAGCTTTGTATCAAGCATTTTACGAGCGAAATCTTCCATAGAATTAAATGGTCTGTTCTGAATAATTGCTTGTACAATATCATCGCCTATACCATTGATACCCTTTAGTCCAAAAATGATACGATTGTTCTCAACATCTGCTTTAAAACCAAAGTCTGCTGAGTTGATAAGTGGAAGTTCTACTTTTACATTCTCTTTTTGAACAGCCGCTATTGCTATTGCCATCTTTCCATAATTGGTAGAATCACCTGCATTTTCATCTATTGCACCAGAATCTACAATTAAATTCGCTGTCTGCCAGTAAATCGGGCTGTATTTATAACACAAATTCAGCTCTTGAAGACCTATAATCGAGTAGGCTAGTGTATGACTTTTATTGAATCCATACCCTCGCTGGGTGCAAATAAGCACATTCCACACATAGTTCGTTAAATTCTTTGATAAATGCTTCTCTTCCGCATTAGCAAAGAATTCTTCTTGTAATTGCAAGAACTCTTTTGGTTTCTTCTTTGCGACCGCTTTTCTTAATCTATCACCCCAAGCTAGTGAGAAACCACCAATCTTCGGATGCATTGTCAAAAGTACCAAATACTCCTGGGCTTCACAGATACCAAATGATACTCCAATAATATCTTTCAGAATATCTTGTTCTTCTTGTGTCAGACCATATTCAGTCATTTCATCATACCAATACTGGATATTTTCTCTAAAACGAGCATATTTCTGTAATGGTGTTTCAGCACCTTTTTCCTGTGCCATAAGTCGCAATACTGAGTTAATGGTTGCTAGTTCATCAACAGAAGCAGGTTTTGCTAATGCAACCGCCTGTACACCACTCTCTTTCTCCATCTGAAAGAATGACATTACTTTGTGATTCCAAAGCATTTCCCACATATCTTTAGCATTACGTTCCAAAGTATATACGCCAATATATTTTTCATAAGTAGCTTTCAATGAACCTTGCCACTCTATTACATTATTCTCCAAAAGCAGTTCCAACTCTGCTTGCATTTTATCCAAAGCATCAATACAAAGCAGATCGACTTTAATAAGAGAACAATCTTCACACATATGTAAATCAAACTGAGTAATAACATCACCTGAATTTGTTTTCATAAGTGCTGTTGTATCTGTAAATGGTCTATCAACTAAGATAATTCCACCTGCATGTGAACCTACACCATTGACAAGTCCTTCTATCTTCTGTGCAGCTTCCCATAATTCAGGATATTTATTCATTTCTGTAACAAATTCTTGTACAGGTGGGTTATCATCATCACCATAATACATTTGTGATAAAGTTCTTAATTGACCTCTATCGGCTACAATCAATGAACTAATATACTGGGCTATATCATTATCAATCTTCAAACCACGAGCCGCTGTTAAGATAGCACTTCTACTCTTTTCAGTTGATAATGTCATAACCTTACTAACTCTATCTTCTCCATATGTATCTTTCATAGCCTGAATAACTGCTTCACGTTTTGAACCACATATATCAATATCAATATCTAAAACGGAAGCACGTTCTGGATTTAAAACTCCTTGTCCATTATTTCTAATGGGGAAGACTATATCTTATTCTTTACTAAATTTCCAACCGTAATAACTTTCCTTTCTTCCATTTGCAACATCTGACACCCACTGTTTTACTGTCTGAAAAGTTTTCGACTTGGTTATATTGTTATTAATTAAATAATCAGCACAACTTGAAACGGAGTCAAAATGTAATGTTATATCATCTTTCTGGGCTAATATATTCTGTCCATTGTATATTCTTTGGCTATAGCGTTTAATTCCATGCTCATTTAAAATTCTATCTATGGTATTATGATCTACGTCATATTTTAAAGCCACTTTTCTAGCAGTTTTTAACCTATAATAATCTTGAATTATCTGATCTTCATCAAAATCATATAAAGCAATTTCTCTTCCACCTATTGTTGAATTGTACCCTTGATTATAAGAATCATAGTATCTAATCCAATATTTTTCTCTCTCGTCCAACAAATCATTTTCAACTTCTTCTATTTCTTCTATGTTAAAATGTTCTATCCCATATTTTTTAAATGCTTTATATAATACAATTTGCTTAAAATATTCTTTTGTTGAGTTACACTTATGCTGTTGCCATCGTTTTGTTAATGTTTTTATGGTTTGTCCTATATATATTTTATTGTTAATATCGTTTGTAATTTTATAAATTCGTCCCATAATATTGTCATATTACAGTTGGTAGTAAAGAATTTTCGCACTTCGAGCAGTAGTCATTTCCTGCCCTACTCCATAAAGGATAGTCGTTGCACCTTCCCATATAATAGGCTTGGCACAGGATTACCATATCATCTCTGACTTAGGCTTCCCTGTTAGCACAACTTCTAGTTATCATTTCCTATAACTCCTGATGCGTAAGCTGTACACCGTTGACCAAACGTTCACGAAATTTTTTATAATCATGTCACCATGATTAGGAAGCCTTTAATGTTGACCTCCAAGGATACGTCTTTGTTTTTTCTCTTAATGGATTAATCTGTGTGATACCAAGAATATTTAATAGACAAAAACCTACACCAGAACCTCGACCAGCCCCTACCAATGTACCTGCACTCCAAGCTATCTGTACATCAATAGCAATCTGAAGAAGATATTTAGACCAACGAACCTTCATTTTTTCGGATGAATCCTTTATATAATGAAGACATTCGTTTATTTTTTCATAAGCTTCGTCTGTTTGGTAATAAGGATCTGTGTCAATATAAGCAACAATATCTCTTACTAAATGCCTATCACAATCGTATTCAGAATGATAAAACTCACTTAATAAAGGAATTTGATTCTTAAACTTTTCATATAACTCTTTGTTTGGTTCAGAGGTATTTAATGGAATGTATGGAATATTGAGGTCTTTTTTGAGTTTGTAATACTCTGCTTTTCCATATATAAGCATTGTATTGTCTAATCCCTTTTGAACTACATCGTGACCATAGTATTCGTCCATATACTCATGAATTTCATCTTCACTCATAATATAAGTGGTAGAATAAAAATCATCCACCTCTCTGTCGCCCTCTTGAGATTCCAAAAAGATTTTATGTATCTGTCTATCTTCTTTTTTAAGATAGTGAGCATCCGTTGTAATGATATAAGGTGTACCTGTCTCTTCTGATAACTGAATTAGCTTATGATTGACATAGATTTGCTCCATCATATGAGAAGGTTGCAACTCTAAAAAGAAGTATCCTTCACCAAATATCTCATTCATATATGCAATCCAATCTTTACAAGATTGCCATATTTTTTCATATTCCTTTGGATTTGCTCTTTCTAAATCCTGAAATTGTAAAAGTCTATGTGGTAAAGCTCCCCCAAGACAAGCCGAGCTTCCGATAATATCTCCTTTATAGTTTGCCATCAGTTCTTCAAGGTCACTATAATAGGTAGGAACTCGCATCATGACATGCATAAAAGAGTTCTTAGTCCAAGCTTTTGTACTTAATTCTCTAATGCCTTGATGCCCATGAGCATTTAATGCTACTAAAATAAAATGAGGATATCTATTGTTAAATTTATTCTCGGCAGTTATATCTTCTGTACACAAATATATCTCATTACCAAGAACAACTTTAAAATTCTCCCATCCTTCTAAATCCTTGTGACTATCATAGTATTTAAGTGCATCTAAAGAGGAAGTGATAGACTCATGTTCCGTAAAGCAAATGCCAGCATGACCTAATGAGTGAGCATACTCAATCATTTCAGGCACTTTATTTATAGAATCTCGAAGTCTTAAATTACTTCCCTCTGCACTATGGTTATGTACTCCAAAAAAACTCACTCAAATCCTCCTCTTATAACTGTTTTAATAAGCTTCTAACTGGTTCTCTTCCATAATTCTCTTTCAACCAATCAATGTATCCTTTATCCTTTTGTGCTATCTCCACAAGACGTTCATTCTTATACTTACCGAAATTCAACACATAAGTATCTAAAGGTGGTAACTCAGGTTTCTTCCATTCATCAAACTCCATGTCTAACGGCTTTCGTGAAGCAAGATAATCAGCTAAATGAACAATCTCCTGATATTTATTTGATGGTTTTGGAAGCACAATTCCAGCATCTTTTGGTTTGTTTGAGGTTGTCCATTGCCCCATATGAGATTCGATCGCATTAGCAATTAACTCAATCTCTTCATCTGAAATAACCGCATCTTCTTTGTGCTTTCTAACTGCTTCTGCCATTAACAACGGATGATTAAATACTGTAAATACTTCCTTTACATCATCACTTGCGCCTGATTTTCTACCATCATGTATTAAGCCAGCACATCTTAATAAGTCCCTTTCTCTGTCAGTGAATTTGTTCTGATACTGCTCAAGGTTGAAAAACCAATTAAGGAATCGTACAACTGCAATACTGTGTCTCATCAATCCACCATCGCCTAATGCATATGCAGGATGGTACTTACCTGTAGACGAGGCAGGTACTTCCCACCAATACAAAGGAAGTTCTGACACCAAGAGTTTACAGAAATCTTTAATATCTTCATTTTCAAACGAGTCATAAATAGGCTCAATCATTTTCAACTTTTCTTCTGTCATTAAAATACCAACTTTCTTTTCTTCTCTGTATTATTATTCTCCAAAGCATTCCACTTTTTATTGACTTCAAATGTCTTTTGAGTTGGTGTCCACTTTGAATAATATTCACATTCATTTTTATAAATAGTTGCTTCTGGATTTGTTGTGCAGAAATTGCACCAATGACACAATGGCGTGGGCTTCGGAATAAACAGATTTTTATTCTCACTTGCTTCAATATCACCAAACACTTTATCAAGTGCTTTGATTAAACGTTTTTCCCATCCTTTTGTAAGAGCATATTGTTCATCGTCTATAAGGATGAATCTATACTGCGATTCAATAGGCAATTCACCAAATTCGTTTAAAATTGCCAAGGCATAAATTCCAAACTGTAATGAAGTTGCCAATTTACTCTGATCATATATTTTCTTGGAAGTCTTATAATCAACCGTTCTATACTGACCATCCTTTACATCAATTCGGTCAATAAAACCTTTTAAAATAGCTTTGTTATCCCATACAAATTCAAAAGGTTTTTCAAAATATGTAGGCTGCCAAGTAGTATTTTCCATTTCTTCGTGTAACACTTTATCAAATAGTTTTATTTTTTCTTCATATGAAGCACCACTCGCATTATCAGCTTCGTGCCATACTTCGAAATATTTTCTTCTTAGTTGTGCTACACCTAATAATTCTTCTTTTGTTTTTTCGTCTGTTTCGGTCACTCCATTCTGTAGAATATTATTTAACTTGTCATAATCTACTGCTTGACCAGAAGCAATCATCCTGCCCTTCTGTTCCAAAACATAATGACACAGACTACCCAACTCAAGTGCAATTGAAGTATCGTGTGAATACTTCTTATCCATATATTTAAACTTATACTGAAGAGGACAATTTTTGAAAACTTCAATTTTACTATATGAAAATGTAGGTAAACTTTTGTCCTTATCAGTTACAGGTCTTACTCTATCTTTTAATTCTTGCAATTACTTCTCCTTCTTTGATTCTTTCAACACTCTATTAACTTCATCCATTGTGATAACAATCTTCTCATCTAATAATTCCAACAATGTTTCTTTCCCCATATCTGTAGGACTGGCTTTATAAGGCAATCTATTCTCACTGTCTAACAACAAACAAACTTTGCAATATGGCACTAATCCTGCTACTTTTTTTACAAGTTTGTTATAATAAATCTCTGCCTCGAAAGAATGTGCATCATGGTATTCTCTATCAAAAGCCACAATCACTTCTTCACATTTGAGATACTGCAATAATAATTTTTGCTGAGTGACAGTAATATTACTTCCGCAAGTTGCTACTGTAAATGAATCTTCTCCAAAGTACGAATAATTTTGCATACATCCTTTTTCTGACTCAAGCAGCATTGCTTTTCGTATTGATTTAATTTTGTTTTGGGTAACATTGATCCCGTATAGATTTGAACCTAATTGATGACTAAGAAACTTCCCACTTATTTGAAGCGGAACATACTTTCCTACTCTTTCAATATCAGATTCATCAAGATAACGACCTCTAATTCCAATCAACCGATTGTCTTTGTCTCGATGTGGAATTACGATTTGGTTGGTCAATCCATAATAACCAATCTCATATCTGCTCAAGGCTTCACGAGAAATGTTGTCATTTAACCAATCTTCATGAGGTGCATAGTAGAATGTGTCTAAGATATTTTCACTAATTTCAGACAATGTAGGTACTTCACGTCTATTCTTTTTTACTGACTTCAAACGATTAATCCATTCAAAATCATTAATACGATTTTTTTCTTTCTCAATCTCATCAGTACTTGTAACTGCCAACTTTCCTGTAAGTTGCCCAATAAAATGTAACGCTTTATACCATGTAACTGTCTTTCCTTTAACTCTATTGGCTCTAATTACTAATTCAACAACGTTAAAACTATCTGAACATTTAGAGTAACAATGAAAAGTTCTTCCTTTGTACCCTTTATCCTCGTTTGGTTCGTGATAATAATACAATTTCCACGAATCTGATCCGTGACATACCGACTGGAATATTAAATCGCCATTACTATCTGTTTTTGGATAACTAGAGCCAAAATAAGTAACAATTTTTATTATATCTTCCTTAGTAAGTGAGTTAAGAATTGCATCCTTGTCTAAATACATACCCTCACCTCACTTACCAATTTCCCCAACTCTTCTTATCAGTTGGTTCTTCTTCCTGTTCTTCATCAATCGGATTATCAGGTACTTGAGATAGTAATACAGAATGTTCCTTAATCTTCTCTTCTACCTGCTCAATCTTTGTAAAATCCATATCAATTAACTCAAAATCATAATTCGTTACAAACAAACACTGTTCTGTCATAGTACCCAAATCAATTTTTGTCCAAATAATGATTCGTGTTAATCTTCCTCGTCTGACTTTGTATACCCAATGACACATATTAGGCACAGGCATATTAACCATTTTATGTAACACTGATTCGATTTTCTTTTTCTCTGCTTTGGTGGGAGCCATTGAAATAACACCCATATCCAATTTATTCGCTAATGCTTTTGAGCCAGCTAACAAGTTCTGATCCTTATACTGTGCATTTTGTGCTTCACCATTTAACTGAGAAGCAGTATAAATAAACACATCCAACTGTTGAGCGATTGTCTTTAATTCGGTTGCAAATACCAATAATAACTGATGCTCTTTCAATCCCATTCCAGATTTACTATTTACTTCTGCCATTAAACGTAATGAGGTATGAATATAGTCAAAGAAAAAATACCTAACAGAAAATTCTCGGTTGTATTTTTTTATCTGGTTTTTAATGTCTTCAATGGAAAAATCAGGAATATGTACGATATATAATGGACTAGATTCGATATAAGAAATGGCTTGTTGAACTCTTTCTAATTCTCCTTGCTCATATGTACCATATAGAATATGTTCCTCATTTACTTTACTAACGGCTGCAATTAATAATGTCTGTATCTCATCTACTGGCATCTCAGTTGAGAAAATAGTAGTCGGCTCGCAATTTCCTGTATACACATACTGCTTTGATACAACATCATAAAAATACGGAACTGCAATTTTACAAGCATCACCAGCAGCCATACGAGTTTTACCACCACCTTGAGGACACGATCTCATAAATAAACATCCTAATCTCGCACCTCTTGATACAGTATTCAATCCCTCGTTATTCAAAGCTAAACCAACATCAGGAACTTCCATCAATTCATTTACCAAATCTGTCATGCCATCACCAGCCTGAACATCTGTACTTAGTGTATTGGTACAATATTTCATATTGGGATTAATAACAAATGTCGCTTCAACCATTTCAATAATGTCTTGCTCAGTATAATTGTCAAACTTAATTTGTTCAGCTTCCATCTTTGAGGTATCTGCAATGGTACTGTCAAAAATAAATCTTGTATCAAGACCTTTTTGCTCATAATATCTAAGCAATGCGTATTTTCTTAATCTATGATAATAATAATCATAGTTCTCAATGGTAGCCATATCTCTTGCATTTGAAAGATATTCTATACCTTGATTCTCCTGAAAAATTGAATACTGTTCTTTGTAATTGCTTAGATATGAATCTATACTAAATTCATCAATTGTGGTGCAACCTTGCATATGTAGATTGTAAATTGCAACGAATAGCAATTCATAGAAGTTCTCTGTATTAAAATCAGTTCTATCTAATGGTCTATCAATATCATCTATTAAGGAAGAATCTTGTATTAAACAACCAATCGTATTCAAATATGCTCTTTTATCTACAAGTCCTTCATGTGCCATTATTTCACCTCTTTCCCAATTGACTGAATATCAATCTGTTTTATTTTTCTCCTTTTGGGTTGAACAATAATGGTCTTTTCTTTGTACATATTTGAAATATCCATACTTTCATTATGTTCTTCCAATTTATCAACCGACTCATAATACTGCATTGCTTCTGTGTGATAATATGGAACAATTCCAATTACATCACCGGTTAAATCCTTTTCAATGATTTCATGCAGATAAACTAGAGTCTTATACATGCTTTCATATGTAAATCCATAACGCTTGATATAATCTTCTGTTAAGGCATATACTTTTGTACTTAATTCTTCTCCTTCGATGAGACTTCTTAAATACTTATAATACTGTTGCTTTTTTGCATATTCTTCTTCGGACAATGCTTCTTTCAATTCAGCTTGAGGTCTAGCCTTTCTACCGACTTTTTTCTTTGTAGCAACTTTATCTATCTGTTCAGTTTTTTCTTTCTGCAATGTCTTGATTGCAATATTAAAACATTTTTTATGAGCATAGCGTCCCTTGTATGGAACGCCATCCTCATCTACAATTGGCTCATTGCATATTACGCATTTTCTTCGAGCTGCCATGTATCAACCTCTTATAAGTTATTCTCCTCAATGAAACTCTCAATATCATAAATGATTGCTTCAATAAGCTGTTCCTGACCTTTCTTCAGATCACTAGCCTTCTTGCCTTCGCCTAACTGATTTGCAACGATTGTCTGTAAATCCTCAAGATATCCATTATCAGCAAGCTTCTCTCCAAGTTTCTGTAGCTCATCCATGAGGTCGTCATATGATTTAACATCAACTGTTCTCTGTGCTTTCTGCTCCTCGTATGTAACTGCTGTGATTCCCTCTTCTCTCTCCTGAATCTCAATAGCCTTAATAATTACATCTTCAAGAGCTTCAGCAGTGAACTCCTCAATATAAGTAGTAGGAAGATAATCGAAACGAGAACGGGCAAAGAACTCATCTGTCTGTGCTAAGAAACCAGAAGACTTAACAACCTTACCGTCTTTATCAACACCGTTAGAACGAACATAAACACATAAGTCAGTATTATTGATGATAGGTGCTAACGCTCTCTTATCAGCCTTTGGTGAAATATATCCATCCTTCTCCTGTGCATGTGCAATAAAGTAACAGCAATATCCAGCACCAAGTAACTTGTTAATCTGCTTCCAGAACTCAGTTTCATACTCTTTCCAAAGTCCATATCCACCGTTTCCTTCTCCGATTGAAGGAGCTTTATACTTCTGACAAATAAATTCCTGACAATAGTTTGCAGCCGCTTCAATCTCATCAAAGATAATTGTTGAATACATCTCTCTTGCTTTTTCTACTGTCGCTGGATCTGTAAGCTGCTTGTTAATCTTAATAAAGTCAGACCACTTTGTAATAGGACAATATGGAACACCAGGAATGGCATTAAGACCTGCCTCGAATGGAAGATAGAATGGCTTCTTCATACGAGTTGCTTGCTTAGTCTTTCCTAAGTTATTTCCACCATAGACAAGAATAACCTTGCCCTCTAAACCTTTTGCTACTGTGCTGACCTGTGGATTAAAAATATCTAATTCGTTCATGTAATTCTCCTTTATTTTCAAAAATATTTTCTTAATAAAAATGGTACATATTTCAAACTATTTCATTCGTACCCACAACAAAGTTAGATTAGAAACCTAAACTTCTACCGTGTGCTGCACCACTTGGCTTTGCAGTAGATGCCCTTGCACCACTCTGAGCTTTAGCTTTTGCTTCCTCAAGACGATTTGCTCTCTCCTGAATTGCAGCCTGAATTGTTTCAGCAACATATGGAAGCTCTGGTGTAATACCTTCCTCATATGCTTCAGAAGCACCCGTGATAAGAAGATCACTCTTAATCTCTACAGATATCTTCTTTCTTGGCTTACCAATCTTAACTGGAATCTCTGTTACAGTCTCAATTCTGTTATTAATAATGTCTCCGTAGAATTCTACTGTCTGTCCTACCTCGAATCCTGAATCAACAGCCTGTCCTACTTCACCCTCTGCCACAAGGTCGATTGGCTCAATTCCGTTATATGTAGGCATCCATCCGCTTACTACGATTCTTCCTGTCTCAACACCATCAGCATCAAGCTCAGGATTAATACCAGAAATGAATACCTCAACTGCGAACTCTGCATGTGGCTCATAATCCTCGTCAGCCTTTAATCTATTGAAGAAATTGCTCTTGTAAGATACAATCTTCTCACCGTTCTTACCTGTGAATGGACTAATATCACCAGTTACTTTAACCTTTGTAGCCTCTTTCTCACCAACTTCTGCAATAGATTTATACTCATTCATTACTGTCTGAATACCTGCGTAAGTCTTATTGACAGTACCAGTCTTAGTTTTCTCATTTACATTGACATTGTACTTAACGAAATTCACATCAGAAGTCTTGACTGTAATATGACCTGTTACCTTATTCTTTCCATCCTCTGTTACAATCTTCAGATCCTTCTCACTAACTACACCTACTGCTGTTGCCTTTGCATTTGCCTGTCTTAAATTTGTTTCTTTTGTTGTTGTCTCTGCCATCAGAAAATTCCTCCTTAAAAATAAAAATTTATTGTAAATATTGTTAATATAACAATCTATCTAAACGCCCAACCGGACGGAACGCAAAAATAAATTTATGTAAAAATCTATATGAAACAGCGATTTCATGGTATAAGAAACCAAAGGTACGCTGTACGACCTCTAAATTTATATTCTCTATTTAGTTATTTGAATTTTTTGAAAATTTGAACTGAATTGTTCAAGACTAATCTAAAATGTGTTAGAATTTGCTTTGCATAGCTGTGTATCTAAATTCTCCATTTTTACCTCTGTTTATATATTCTCCAAACTATCCAAGAACTGTTGCATCCACATATTCTTTTCATCAGTTCTCTTTAAATCTTCTTGCCACTGCCTATATGCTCTTTCAACATCTTTTTCGCATTGCTCATTGATGTCATTCATATAAGCAAAAACAGCTTCTGCACTAACATCTAATTGTCTGTTTATATCATCTTCCAAATATTTGCAGTAAGACGTATTCATTGACATGTCTATCTGTTCTAATGCAAATTTTTTTAATCCTTCGTGTTCACTTGTTGGTGGATTCCACTTTTCAACTTCATCTCTAACTTTTTTATATTTTTCGTCCTCTGATTTACAATCTTTCAAATATTTTTTACTGGAAGCGATTCTCTCATTATAATTTTCAATCATTTTCTGCTTTGCTTCGTCAAATGTCATTTTTCTGTATTTATTGCGAACTTCGACAGCTTTATCATATGCTTTCTTATAATAAGAATGAGGTTCAAAATGTGTTGGAGTTGGTACTGATAATGATTCATCTCTTATATCAATAGCAATACCGAAATTCCTTGTACAAAGCTTTAAGAATTCTTTTCTTGTTGTAATATCTCTATTTTTTATATACACTGTATAACCTGTTGGCACTTTCTCGCCTCCTAAAATTTATAAAATAACAATTCAATTTGTTAATTGGGAATTGTGAACCGATTTGGTTCTTTGAATTTTTTATTTATATAGACAGAAGTAAACTATTTTATTCCGCAAACATCCAATCTTCAGCAAGCATATCTGCTTGACTTGCAAGCCATCCCATCTGTACTCCTGATGTTCCGACAAATGCAATAGCCATGTTTCCGATAGCATCATGTTCACAGTTTACAATTTCTCCATCTGCGGTCTTATAAGAAATACCAGTAGCAAGCTGAATGTACTGTTTCTTACCATTCCAACCTTTACGAGTTACCTTCTTACCGTCTTTTAATGCTTCAATAGCTTTACCAAAATTCATATTTTATCTCCTTTATTTGTTTTTTGAATTGGCTGTTGTTTTAATCTTCTGAACAGATTTCATAAGCTGAAGATTGTCGTTAAGAATTAATGCCATTGCCTGATCTTCTGAGAATCCTATTTTCACATATGCATCATACATATTTCTTTTATTCTCTGCGACTACTTTGTAATAGTCATCATACTTTACGAAGTCATTCATAACTTTAACTAATTCATTGAATGCCATATATACAGTTGGTTTATATTTTTTAATATACCCTTTGATAATATCGTCAAATGAAGTGTCTTCTGATTCTCCTGAGAGTACTTCTTCAAGCATCATTTTTGTCATTACGTCCATATTGTTTATTCTCCTTATTTCTATCTTTGTTATTCTTCTTTTACATTGCAGTTTCTAATATTCAGTTTTGCAAATATACTTATCATTTTTACACAAGATATTCTCATATTTTATTATTTCTCATACAGTTTTAAAGAACCGTCTGAGTTATAAATTGGTGTAATTCCCATTGTGGAATATCCGTAAACACATAAGTACAATACTTTTGTATTTTCATCATAAGCGATAACATTTCCATCATCTCTGTCATAAACAGTAATCAAATGTATATACTTATTATCTACATATGTAAAATTACGATTACCATCTCTGACTTTTCCAGAACATCCTGTCATTCCAACACATATTGATAATGCAACAATAATTGTTGCGATTTTCTTTTTCATAATATTATTCTCCAAATGAAACTTTGTTTTCATCAACTGATTTTGTATGCAAGTCTCGTATCTGTAAAATGCTCATTGACTATTCTGCAATACAAATGATACTCATCATGCTCCAAGTCCTCTATATTTCTATCTTCATAGATACTAGCACCAGGATTCTTTGATGGAAATACTACCCTTGATCCGTCATACTTTTCGTATGCTTCACAATAAGATTCCCAATCATCTGCAAGAACTACTCTCGACTGATGATCTCTAATATCTTTATTCTCATCTATAGCAAGATTAGTTTCTATAATTTCTATCATTGGCTTATTCTCCTATTTTGATTCAGGTTTTAATGTTGCTTCTAGCAATAACAATATTAACCAAATTCCAGTTGCAATTGACCATTTGAATGTCCACCCAAAGCAAATTGTAATCAGTTTTATAAATCCACATGTAACAATCCAACTAAGAAGTACAATGAAGATTCCGATAATAATAATACCAAGAATTTTCAAGAAAGGTTCTTTCATTTATTCTCTTTCTTGGACTTCTTCTTTGCAGCAAGTTCAGCTTTTGCAAGCTCATTGTCCAACTTAGCAAACACAGAAGTTATCTTAGCGTAATGTGGTTTCTTAGATTTTCTTTTCTCTGCTCTGGCAAGTTCTTCCTTAACCCACTCTTTAGTCCCTTTCTCGTAAGGATTCTTCTTGTAAGTGTAAACCTTACCTGCATCTCTTCTTTTCTGCATTCTTTCTTCTCTCGTCATGTTTCTTATCTCCTTTTCTTATTTATTCTCTCCAATGATATGGAGTTTTTCATCACTGTCCTGAACATATAATTTTTTCAGCGTTTTCGTGATAAATCTCTTACACTGTCTGGCAAGTAGTGGCTCAAAATCTATGTCATATATCTTAGCCAAAGTCTTGCATCTGCGAATCTGATTAGTCGATGGTCTTCTATATTTATTTGGAATTTTCCACTTCCCATCTATTTTCTTGATACCACACTTCTTACAGATATGTATTTCTTTTTCCCATGAGTCACACGGATCGTCGAAGTTGCAGAAGTGTTTAATCTTGTACTTCTTAATCATTTCTTTGTCACAATACGGACATCTCATAATTTTTCACCACCTATAATTATTATTCTCCACTTTACTACCGACTTTTAAGTCTTCGTTTGAAAGTGGTAAATCAACTAAGACTGATAGATTGTACACGACTGAACTTCCCACGACTAAAGTCGCAGGGTTCTCGGTCAATAACTCTATTGAGTTAAGTATCACCGAGCTATCCCCGTAGTTCCTACGGTTCTCATATATTACTTAAATTCTTATTATTCTTAATCCCTCATACAGAATATTGATAGCAGCGTTAACATCTCTATCTAGTTCTGAATTACAACTAGGACAAATCCAAAATCTAATATCTTCTGATTTCTTACTATCTTGATGTCCACAACAATGGCAAATCTGTGATGATGGATAATATCTATCTACTACAGATAATTGCTTTCCATACCATTTAGATTTATATGTCAACATTCTACGAAACTCTGACCATGACACATCGCCAACTCGTTTATTACGAATTGTAGAGTCTGTTTCTTTCATAGATTTCACATCTAAGTCTTCAACACTGATCACATCATAAGTTTTTACAATGTCAGTCGTGAGTTTCTGTAAAAAATCTTTTCTTTGATTAGAAATATGTTTTTGAAGATTTGCAACTTTAATTCTTGCTTTATTCCAACGATTACTGCCAATTGTTTTTCTTGATAATTCACGTTGCAATTTTACAAGTTTCTGTTCTGACTTTTCATAAAATCGAGGATTTTCAATTTTTGTTCCGTCAGACATAATTGCAAAATCTACTAAACCTAAATCTATTCCGATATTCTGATTTGTGTTTGGTAATTGTTCATGTTCTACATCAGTACAACACAAAGAACAATAATAATGTCCATTTGGCTCTTGTGATATTGTGGCATTTAGTATTCTTCCTTGGGGCACTTGCTTGTCTCTTGTTTTTACAAGTCCTAATTTTGGAAGTTTAATACGTTTATTTTCAAAACGAATATTATTATTTGAACAACTTGTTCTATAAGATTTATATCTATTCTTTTTTGATTTAAACTTTGGATATCCCGTATGTTCTTTAAAGAATTTCTTATAAGCCATATCAAGATCTTTTAATGCTTTCTGTAAAGAATCTTTGTCTGGTTCTTTCAACCATTCCAATTCTTTCTTTAATTGTGTTAAATCCTTAGAACACATATTATATGTAAAAGTTGTTTTATCATTTTCATACATTTCTTTTCGCTTATTTAGGTAATAGTTATAAACAAATCTTGCGCATCCAAAAGTTTTCTGTATAAGCTCTTGCTGTTTTTTATTTGGATAAATTCTATACTTATAAGCTTTTTCTAACACAATATCACCACCTAATTACCTATTCTCTATGATCACTTACTCGTGACTTCAGCCATGAGTGTGCATTCGCAAAAAATCAAATATTTTCTGCGTCGAGTTGACTGTACAGGACTCGAACCTGTGACCCTCTCTTGCAATAGATGTTCTTCCAACTGAACTAACAGTCAAACCATTTTGTAAAATGTAAATACCCTGTGTTGGGGATAATGCCATATGTCATTCATGCTGCTCGCATAACACACGAATGTAAATACAGAAATTGAGCATTTTTGTACCGACTTCAATCATTCTTGCTCAAGGAATAAAATGTCTCATATGGCTAATACTGGCAACGAGACTTGAACTCGTATGGTGTTTTCCACCACTTGATTTTAAGTCAAGTGCGTCTACCATTCCGCCATGCCAGCTCGATGTGCATTTCTGCACATCTTTATAAGTAGGCACGAGTTTGAAGATTCCGCTTTTATCTCACCGTTTTAACCACACCTACTTATGCGGAGCTGGGGTAATCGGATTCGAACCGATGAATATCTGCTTCAAAGGCAGATGTCTTAACCACTTGACGATACCCCATTAATTGTATGGTTGTACACCATACTTTTTATATTGAAATCCACTTAAATCCATAAATGGTTCTTTTGTTTTTATTTAAAACTTCAGAAATTCTTGAAATTGCTGTTCTTACTTTATTTGTTTTCGAAAAGTTATTTTTTACTATATATTCTGCCGCAGAGGTAATAGATTCAAATTTTATTTGTTCGTCATCGTTAATTGCCATTATTTTCTTACAATTGTTTTTATTTGAATTATCTTTTGTATCGATACCATATATTTCTCTTAATTTTTTCCCAACAGTTTGTGGATTTGATTTAAATAAATCCGATATATCCTGTAAAAGCCAACCGTTTTCATATAATACCTTACAAGCCTCTACTTGTTTTTCAGACCATAATGGTTTTCCTTTTCCGCCATAAGCTTCATTGTATCCATTTACCACTGAATTGTATAATTTAATATAATATTTTTCTTTCTCTGGTAAATTTTCATCATTACATTTTTCTATAATAGAAAACTTAAAATGTTCAATACCATATTTTCTAATTGCTTTATATATTTTGTAATCGTAATCTCTTCTGTTTACATCAAAACATACTTTTAAATGATCTGATTTTCTTTCTTCTAACGTTCTTGTTGTCATCCCAATATAAATCTTCTCATTTATATCATTTGTAATCTTATATATTAAACCTATATTAATTCCTCTTTTCCTATGTGTTTACTTATTCACCACAGCCCATTAGTTGCAACTTTTTGTCTCTTGGGTAAGTTGCCAACCCGACCACATCAAGTTGTATCTGTTTATTCTTCAGATACAGTGGATCTGAGGAGGCTCGGACTCCTGACCGTTCCTTTATGAGAGGAATGCTCTGCCAACTGAGCTACAGATCCTTACGTTAATCTACAAATTTTCGACAGCTATGCAGATTAACATATTTATTCTATAATTAATTCACCATTTATCAGCTTCGCAGATAACTCTGAGTCAAGTACAATCATACTCATAACTGTTATTCGAAGATTTTATAAAATTTTATATCTTTGCTCTTTACTATTTAACCTTTATAAGAAAATAATCTTTGATTTTTAAGTGTTAATCTTTAATCTTTAAGTTTTAAGTTTTACAGCACGTATTTGACAGCATTATACTTACTGGTCATATCTTTATTCTTCTGTATTTAATAAACTCAGATATTATGTTTTTAGCATTTTCTTAGTGAAGAGTTCTTTATTATTTCAATTCAGGCTATCTCTTCAAAAGTCTGAATGATTATAGTTTCGAGTTTCCGATAGACAATGAATAAATTATCTAATTATATATTCTCTAGTTAATACTTTTTAATACTCTACAGTAATTTCTGTAATAGCATTGCTAACACTTAACGCAGCATCTACTTCTGTCTTGAAGTTTGAGATATATTCTTCTAGCTCATCAATCTTCTTCTTAATATCAAGTGGATCAACTAAGTCATAAGAGTTGGCTGTGATAAAATCTTTCTTAGCTTTCTCAAAATCAGCAGTATTTGTTTTACCTTCTTTTGACCCATACATATCAATGACAAATTTATCTGCTCTTTCACTCAGTTTTTCGCCATTCTCTGCTGAGATAGTTCTATTAGCATCTGCGTATTGACATCTCATTTCATTTAAAAGAAATTCCTCAAACTCAATGCCATGATTTTTCATCTCAATAGCTTCTGCAACTGTATATTCTCTGTCTGCAATCGCAACAATTGTCTTAGCGTTAGAAAGAACAACTGCTCTCTTGATTGCGTTTCTTCTTTTAATAAGATCAGATGCTTTGTCATAACTTCCAACCATTAACCTTTTAGCATCTTCAACCGGAATACCATTAATTTTTTCATTAGAATGTTTGTTTGCCACACAGAACTGTGCATCATCAATTGATCTCTCTATTCTAGAATCAATAATCTTTAACTCTGCCAGTGCTTTGTGAACTGTCATTTTCTCAATTGTACTCATAATCTTTTCTCCTTTAATCTTTGAATCTTTAAACTTTATACTTATATATTCTCTATCAGTTATTGATACATGTCCTTTGTTCTGTTATAATACTTCCTGTCCCTATATGGACTAAGGAGGAATTTGCTTTGAAAGCAGTTTTGAATTCGTCCAGCCCAATGGAAGCAAAGCAGCTAAGGACATGTACCAAGCGGAACTGAAACCGCTTAAAGTGCTTAACCGTATTAAGAAGTACGAGCTGGTATCTCGTCTTCGGTTACTAGATAATCGAATGCAATAACGGTTGTTGGAAAAGAAATTCAGTGGAGATGGTAGACACTACCAACTATCATCTCTATTCTTTTGTTAGCACTGTGCAATAAGTTTAATGTCATTTGCATCGTGGACATCTCTTACTTGTTTATTCTCTGTTACCAAATATCTTCATTTACTAACTCTGAAATCATCTGTAATGATAAAACTAAACTTTTGAGCTTTTTACTTGCAGAATCTACATGTAAACTAACTCTTCCATCGTCAATATTAATTAATGAAATCTGAGTTTCATTTAGCGTTTCTACACATCCATTCTCATTCAAAACAGTGTATTCCTTATCTGATTTGCATGAATCAAGCACAATTCCGATTGTACCGTCATGATGTTGAATAACTGTACCTACATCTAATTTAGGCTGATATATCTCCCAATCATTAGCAAAAATGTCTTTGCTATAGAACACTTCTGCTGATCCATCACAATCTACAATTGCATCGTCTTCAAGTTTGATATAAAAATCTTTACGCCATTCTGATCTTCTTATATATTCTCCGTTAAGAAGATGTTCGATTGCCTCAGAAAATCTCATTTCGCAAACTCCTTTCTATAACCTTCTAAATCTTTCCACGTCACATGTCCCGAATCATTCTCGCCACAATAATAATGTTTCTCACCATTGATTATTCTCCATATGACTCTGTTTGTTTTAAGGATTATTCCATTCTTTTCAAAGTCGTCTCTTGTGTATGACTTATAAACAATACCATCAAGCGGAAAACCAAGACTAACAAAGTCTATTCCTTCAGCATTAATGCTATCCATATACTCTAACAATAGTTCCTTCATCTAATTATTCTCCATCACCGTTCTGCAAATTTTATTTCTTCACCGCAAACATTGCATTTTAAATACCCAAATTCCACAATAGAAAATTGTTCGAACACATACTTAAAACTGCAACGAGGACATACCTTTTTATGTTTTTCACGAAGTTCATCAATTACTTCTTGCTCGTTATAACTAATCGGAAATCCTCTATTACAATCACCCTGTAACTGGTCAATCTTATATTGTAATTTTTTCAGTTCATTGTCTTTGTAATGTTCGTTTTCCAATTTTTTATTCTCTTCTTGTAAAAAATCAATTAGCTTATCTTTTTCTTTAATACCTTTTATAACTGACTCAAGATTTGTTATATATGTATTCGACATGTATTCCTCATACCATCCCATTAAATTTCTCCTTCCCGTCATATTTAGAATTCAACCATTTAATACAATCTTCTAAAGCAAGATCGTAATAATCAAATTTTTCTCCACTTGGGGATTTCCAATAAATTCCGTCCTTGAATGTAAAGTCCTCTTTTATGAGATATGACGCAAGTTCCTCAATACTCATTGTTCTAATTGCATCAATCCATCTAAACCTCTTTCCCATGTACATATTCTCCAATCATATTTTTAAAATACTCTGCGTAGCTGTGACACTACGCAAAGTTAAATGTATATTATTTTATATGTATGGATTACTTATTGCCTGTTACAACCGTGTCTGCTCCCTGAACAGTAACCCATCCGAATTTGTTTCTTGCTTCTGCCTCTTTCATTCTGATAAGCTCATCAGTGATTGATTCACTGACAATTTTGTTCGACTCAGCTTCAGCCTTTGCTTTCGTAATCTCAATCTGTGCATCTGCTTCAGCTTGCATCTTTTCAGTCTCTTTCTGAACCTGAATTTTCTGCTGTTCTGCTTCTGCCTGTTGCTTTTCCTGAAGTGCTTTTACACGATTATCAATAGATTCTTTCAGTTTTTTGTCTGGATGAACATCAATAATAGAAGCATCAAGAACTTCGATACCATATTTTTCATGGAATTCTGTATTCAGAGCATCCGTAATTTCTTTGTTGATTGCTGATCTGTTACCGGAATAGATATCCATCATAGAATAATTTGTTGTGACTTCAGAAATCTTTGATTTGAGAACTGTTTTTACACGACTTTCTACAATATCATCTCCGTCCATTCCACGGAATTTCTTGTATGTGTCAATGACTGTATCTGGATCATATCTGTAAGACATCTGAAAACTCAATGCAATACTTGCATCATCTGACGTTGCAACTTTGAATGAATCGTCATCCTCACTTCCATCACGCTTGTCTTTTGATAAAACCAGAATCTCATTGCTTGTTGAGAACTGTTTTACTTTCTTAATTGGTGAAATGAAGTTTAATCCTGGCTGTAATACCTTATCTTCTACTCCACCTTTGTAGCTATAAACAATTCCAACCTTTCCTGTATCAATCAATTTACAAGATTTGATTGTAAAAATTCCTCCAACTACAGCTACGACTGCAATGATTCCAATAAATAATCCTTTTTTCACTATTTGTTATTCTCCTTTTCTAATTCTCTTTTTGTTTTTTCTTCATCCTTCTTCATACTAAGAAAAATTTTATTCCCTAACCAAGTGAATAGCATTGCAACCAGCCCAAATGCGATTGCACTTAATAAGAAAATCACCCACATAAAATCTCACCACCAATCTAAAAATACATCATATATTGCTTACTATTTGATATGTATAAAGAGCAAATTCAGTTCTTTATTTTTCAATATCCAATTGTTAATCTTGAACGATTACGGCAAGAATTTGTCCTCATATCTGACGTATAACCATAATACTATTACTCTTTTATCGTTCAGAATAAATTCCGAATTCTTCTCTTGAATCTTCATCGCTTTTATTTGTCAATTCGTCTTCTGTCAAGAACTCATCTCCAAGAATGAATCCGTCATCCGCATTTGTATTATTCTCTACTGACATTTCAAAGAGTTTCTTATGTACTTCATCTGATAACTTCATGAACTTCTCTAATAGAATTGAAAATGCAATTAAAATTCCTAGTAGTAGTGCAGTCAAGAAAATAATCATAATATTTTGAAATACTTCCATGTTCATCCTCCATTTAATTAGTTGGTAAATAACTATAAATCATATCAAACACAACTTTATCTGGAAATATAATACATTTAATAACATCATTTGTATTGTATATAATAAGAAGGATAGCAGCTATAAATAAAGACCAACCTAATATTCTGTATAAATCTTTACATATATAATCACTTTCAGTGTCAACCATAGAATCTCTTTTATATTTTATATATCTCTTTTTACACTCGTTGGCTTTTGATAAATAAAATAAACCTATTCCGAATAGAATTGCTCCGATTACAATCCACATAATAGACGTATATAATTCATAATTTACAGCTTTTATCACAAGACTTTCCAAATAAGGCTGCACGTTTTTCTGTGACCAATCGATTGCAATTCCGAACTTACTACATAATTCGTTAATCACATCAATAATTTGACTTGATACCATATTAAAACTCACCTCCTGTCACTTGATCACACTTGAAACATTCCAGTTTGATTTCTGATAACTTATAATATTCAATGCTATCTGCAAGTTCGCATTCATATTCTCCATCTTCGTTTTGATTCACATCAAGAACTTCTCTGAATCCAATCAGAACATCTTTGTCAGGTAGTTCTATTACATCTTCAATAAATACTTTTTTGTACTCATTATCTACATACAATGATTCATCACTAAACTTATTCTCTATCTCGTATGGAGTATATTGACCAGGTTTTCTGTAAATTAAGATACGAAATATATCATCTTCGAAATCATGCAGCCAAGTTTCTAAATCTGTATTGCATCTCATTTTGTCTCACCTCGCTTTATCGCATTCATGAAAATCCAAAAGCATCTGATATTTATATTCTCCAAACCTTTTCTTCCAACGTTCCTTAGATTTTTCTGTTGTCCAATCAAAAGGCATCATGTGATAGTTAATTAAAAAACACATATCGGCAACATCTTTATAAAATATTTCTGCAAAATTTTCTAAAATCATATATGAACCAATTGAATCATGTCCGTAAAAACGTGCAATTCCATCATCATCTAATTCTTTACAGTACAATTTCCCATAATCATGAAATAACGCTGCCAAATTATATTTTGACGGATAACCATGTCTTGAAAACAATTCATGCGCATTCTTGCAATGGTCTGCAAGTGTTGAAGTATGATGCGGATTTTGTTGATTAAAACCTTCCATATTATCAAACATTTTTAACGCATCCAATCTATTTTTATTATGTATGTAATAAATAATTCCTTCATCAAAACCCTCTTCCATGAACGGAATCTGGAATTTTCTAAGCTACCCATTTAATACTTCTTCAGGCACAGGATGTTGTCTATTCAGGTTATCAATTTTGCATTGTCTAAATGGTTTTGGAATCAGATAAACGATTTTATGACATTCAATACTTTTGACATTTTCAATAATTGCTCGTCTCGACCTCATTGTAATATTTGTCGCATCAGCAACTACATTAGTATTATTCTCCAATGTCTCACGAATTCTTTTGTGAAATACTTTAGATACTTCTTCATTTTTAGATTGATCTTCTACTTTACCAGTCAATTCTTCACAAATATTGTCTAATGATACGATAATTGTGTTAGAATTATTCTCTGCGATTTCTTTTGCTACACTTGATTTACCACTTCCAGACAAACCGACCATAACCCATAATGTTGGCTTATTCATTATACAATCTCCTTAAGCAATTCTTCTGCTTCTTCCATGTCTGGTGCGTCTGAATTGTCTTTAATAATTCCTTCACATACCTTGAATTCGAACACTTTATCTTTATATGCAGTAAATGAATCTCTATTGTCAATACGAACAACTACACCTTCTGCAATATGTGTTTTACCAATCTCATCAACTGGCATACCATCAAGATACTTATTTACTCTTTCTTTTAAGTCTTCAGGCGTTGTATAGATAAATTTTTCCAATTCTGGTACATGTTTTACACCAAGTTTGTCACACCATACTTTTATATTCTCCCAAGGAATTTCCACAACTGTACCATCTGCTGTTGTTGCAGTCATTCTATACACATACATTTCGTTTTCACCTGGTTTGCAGCCATAAGAAAATACAGTTGTATCTCCAAATTTCTTCTTGAATTCTTTATCTTTTACTTTGCTGTTTGACACAGTTCCCATGATTAGTGTTGTCTCGTTTACATAACCAACAATCTCATAGAAAATTTCAAATCCTTCCGGAAGTTTGTCTTTTAATAAATCGTGATATTTCTTTCTAAATGTATTATCTGAATAATAACCATCTGTACTATTCATATTCTTTAATACGACTCGTCTACTTCCTGTAACTACAGAAACTTCTTTTTCGTATTTAGGTTTCATATGTAAAAATCTTCTAAATACATTATTCTTCTTTGTTACTTTAATTGTCTTCATGGTACGAGCTGACGTGCCGTGAAGCTTACGGGTAATATATACAGTATCACCGGGTTTAAACGCAGACATATTATACGCAAGCTGTGCAGTATCTTTGTGTTCTTCGAAGAATGGATAAGAAATCGAGTTATCTTTTTTCTTCTTATCACTACTTTTTCTTGAGTTGTTGCTTCTTCTACTACTTTTTGGAATATATTTTCTACAGATTTCATGACCACCAATGACGGTAATCTGATCTCCATCTTTTAATTTTGTAACATCCACATACTTAGAAAGTGATTCTATAGGCAATACTAAACCCTCTGATTTTTCACCTCTGAGTCTAATCGCAGTAACATTTCTTTTTTCAGCGTCCATATATCCGCCAATATTATTACCATTTTCATCTTTCATTCTTACGAGATTATTATCTTTTGCATACTCTTCTGATAATTGTCCGTCAGATGGAAAGAAAACTACCTTTTGTCCATCTTTATAGCTCAAATCAACAATTACATTTTGTCCAAAAACTTCAACACACTGTAATCTATCTGCATTACTATGTTTTCTTAATCCTTTTAATGTTGTAACATAAGCACAATACATAAGTTCCTCTTACCGTAGTAAGTAACGCACGTTTTATCCTATAGGAACTTTTCTATTTTTCCTTTCTTTAATCTTCTAATCTATTTTCTTTTGCTTCATTGCATTTTTTACACATTGTCTGATAATTGCTAATATCGTTAGCTCCACCCTTTGATTTTGGGATAATATGGTCTTTTGTCATCAAGATTTCTTTTTCGTTTTCATCAATGGCATATAGATTAAGATGGAAACTTATATCTTTTAAATGTTTCTCTTTTACAAAATACTTGCCTTCGATTCCACACTTTACACATCTACAACCTTTGGTAAAGAATGTCTGATACCTCTGACTGTTGCCCTTAATCATATCTCCATCAAAATCCACTTTAGACAAATTACGTTTTTTCTCAAACAACACATCTTTTACTTTTTCTTCAACTTCTTCAATTGAATAAATCTCTTTTCTTTCCAGTTGGTTTGGATCAAAATTCTTTAAAATATTTTTTATTTCACTTAATTTATGTTCACCAGAACACGATAATATTGGATTATTATTCCACTTAATATTGAACAATATTGTTTCGTCTATTGGAGACAATGGATTATTGTTCTTGGGAAATTCTGTTGATAGAAAATCATCAATCGTTTGATATTTATCCATTAATACTTTTCCATCTATCTTGTAATTAAATCTCAACCCCTTATATCTTGATTTGTTACTTTTTTTGCACATTTTCATTACCTCCTAAGAAACATTCTCCAACGAAACTCGCCATTTATTCTCTTACCACCACAAACTCATATAATACTTAGCAAATAACTGTAACCCATCATTAATTGCTTCGAGCCTGCGAATATCTTCCATTCTTTTATTCTCTACTATACTTTCGTAAAGTTCTTTGTTATCGCCAAACATAATATCCGTATAGTCATATCTTGGATCATCTAACCAATATTCATCAAAATCTATTACGTATTCAAACGCTTGAATCATCTTATCTAATGCATCATCCCATTTTTCTGGTGTATCCATTTCTTCTCTGCCAGGATAACCATTGTTAAGCTTCTTGAATTTTTTCAATCTTGGAATGATATATTTGGCTAAATTAACATCTAAGCACCATGTTTCCTTTGGATTTACATATGAATTCTGTTTCTTCAGCCATTTCTTTCTTTGTCGATTGTTCATTTGTCACCACCACTTCTATACTTCCACTATACCAAAGCCATTTTGAATTTCTTTAACGCCATACTTACAGTGGACGCTTTCATGTCCAGAATCTCCGCAACTTCATTGTTTGTGTAACCACGATATTTGAGAGCAATAATATTTTTTACTTGATCTTTCAGCTTGTCATATTCTTTTTGAAACTTAGTCTTAAATATATATTCTCCCTCAATATTCTCTGAAGAAACCATTAATGTAGTTTCGCTAATAGGTCTATCGTTATCTTCGCTTAATGCTTCCATAGAATACACTTCATCATGTCTTAAATACTTACCTGCATTAATCTTCCTCAAATAATTACTCACTTCATTTCCCATACATCTGAAAGCAAATGTTGAGAACTTTGTTTTATCTGAATCATAATTTAATGCAGCTTTGCACAAACCAATAGAAAGCAATCCACTGAATTCTTCTATATCTAACTTGTGGTCTTTTGCATATTTGTAGATTAGATTATAATTTTCTTCTACCAGATTCTTTTGTTTTTCGTTAAGCATTGTTTATACCTCTCAATCATTATTTGTACATTTACTTATTCTCCAAAAGAATCTGAATAAATTTACAAAATCTCAAACATTACATCTTTCATAGAATATGGAATCATGAACGTATTTTTCTTATGAGTAATCTCATATTCTTCTTTTCCATCTTCGTTTCTTATAACATTTGCTGTAAGAATTTTTCCTTTTTTAATCTTTACGCTGTCTTCTTTTTGGTCTTTGAAGATAACATCTTTGATGAATTTAATTGTCATAATGTTTATTCTCTCCTTAAAACTTCATAAAACTAAAGATATGAGCAATTACTGGTACTGTCCAACCATCTCCAAGAACGTCAGCAGCGTCTTTTTCAGACATATATTTCACATATTCTTCAGGAACTCCCTGCAACCTTGCTCTTTCTTCTTTCCATAAATATCTTGCATCATCAAAATCATGACCATTGTAATCATCATAAATTTTTGCTGACGACTTTCTCCCATTTAATATTTTCTTAGTTACTTCCAAACAATTTTCAAAATATTCCTTTGATGGAAATACCATTGTTCCAAAAGATTTATAGTAAAACCTATGGAATCTTTTGATCGGAGTCCAACCGCATCCGTTGTAAAATCCATGTGAATCATTTCTACGAAGACATTTTGCTTTCTTGTCAGGCGTATAACCATCATTTAAAATACTTTGCAATGTTATTTTCTTATCCTCCGGTACTGTAACTTCTGGAATATTAGTCCAATAATACCTATCTCTAAGTTGACCAACAACAAGAGAAGAATTGATTCTAATAGGCTTTACTCCAATCATTTTACTGATAACTTCTTCATCTTCTTTTTTCATAACAACATTTTCCATGAGAAAATATTTTGGATTTACTTCTCTTAGTACTCTATTACATTCATAAAACAAACCTGAACGCTTTGGATCATCCAAACCAATTTTTCTTTCTTTAATCATTGCTCTCGAGAAACTTTGACAAGGACTTCCAAACATAACTACATCAATATTTGTTTCAAAATCTCCGACTTCAGTATGTAATATTCCATCTTTATAGAAAATTTTATTTACATCACCAATATGAATTGTGTTTGGATAATTTTCTTTGGTTACTTTAATTGCAATGTCTTTAATCTCTGACGCAAAGTATTTATCGACTTTAAAACCTGCCTGTTCTAACGCTATCTGTCCACACGACATTCCATCACATAAACTTAATACCGTTAGTCCGAATGAATTTATGCTTTTTATCATTATTTAAATCCTTTATCTATAGGGGATTGCGCAATCTCTTTATTCTAGAATTTACCTGTTTTCACCTTTCTTGATTTTAAAAAACTCCTTGCTTTCAAGGCGGTTGCAAACGCCTGTAAAAAGAAAATTTCTTACACTTTTTTCAATCCACTTAATATCCACTCTACTGTCGGTTCATTCCAACCATTACCCATCATAGAATATCGTTTCGTATCACTTATTTTTCTTCCATTTATTAATACATCCGTATATCTATCCGGTAGTCCCTGTAATCTTTCATATTCAACAGGTGTTAATTTTCGTGGTCTGTCATGATCCATAACTTTCTTTTCGTTGTATCCACCACCAACACACGTTAATGTACAACACTTAAACTCAGGATTATAGATACGTCTACCCATCTCCATCGTATTAACCTTTAACTCTGCACAAACACGTTTATTCATGTCGATGATTTCAAAATCTTTTTTATAGAAATATTTCTCATTTACATTATTCTCGATCACGTCTTTTAAAACTAATGGAGATTCTTCCGGTAATTCACCCAATGGAATGTTTGTCCAATAATATCTTTCTCTCGACTGTGCGCTAAAAATTGCAGAGTCAATAAGCAAGGGGTCAACACCAATGCATTCTGTCATTGTATTTAGATCCTCTTCTCTACTCGGTATTACATTTTCAAACATGAAATATTTTGGCTGAATTACCTTAAGACATTCGATGGCTTTAAAGAAAATACCTGATTTGCCATCTAAACCATTGTTGACTTGTTTATTTTCTATTCTGACTTTACTCAAACTTTGGCAACAAGTTCCTGCTAATAACAAGTCAAATCCTTTGAATTGATTAAAATCCGCTTCATATAAATCACCATGATGTATCACAAACGGAAAATGGTACTGAGAAACTGCAATAGCTTCAGGCAGAATCTCATATGTATGATACTCTTTCACCGGAATATCCAATTGCTGTAATGCGTATAATCCAGTTTCTACACCACCACAGAGACTTAACACTCTAAGTCCATCTGTAGAAGTTTTTCTTTCATTTGTATTGCTCAAATTGCCTTATTTTCAAGGCTTACGTAAGCATATTATCTAGAATTACTTTACTTTTCCTCCATATGTAGTTGATTATTTTCTTCTTTCACGCAGCATTCATGACTACTGAATGAAAGAAAAATTTCAAATTATAAATTATCAACAAACTTCATCAATTCTTTAACTTTACTATGCGGAACTGACACAGTTACTTCTTCATACAAATCAAGATGACTTAAATATTCGTTGATTTCATTCTGTTCTTCAACCCAATCAAGTCCATTTGATTCGTACAAATCACGTAAAGACCATTCAAGATAATCTCCATCGTGCGCAATATCTGCATTCTTTGCGTAATATTCATCTGTATAGGAATAATCTTGTACATCAACTTCTCCCATTACTTCACTGTGTTTTCCATCTAATTCACCACATGATATTTCTTCTGGGAATATATCCATTAATTTTTCATATGAAGATTTTTTGATCCAAATATTATCTTCATATGTTCTTCCTGAATAATATTCTTCAGCGAATAAATTTATATTAACTAATTCCATAATTATTTCCTCCTAAAATCTATATAAATCTTCATATCTCGGATCTACAAATAACTCTTCTTTTGGTCTTGGGTTTCTTAAATCACTATCGTCTATTCTAAGCCGATTGCCATAATATCCACTCCACGAACCACATCCTCTTACGTTTACATATCCATCGAAATAAATACGAATAATTTGATAAGCTGGCTTGTCACAACATTGCCAATAACTTATTTTGAAACAGTTGTCCTTATTTATATTCTCTAAATGTTCTGGTACGTAAGCCCAAATCTCACACTCATCATTTATTTGTTTTAATGTACATCCTTCGTTAAGCATTTCATTGGCTTTTTCAATTCTTTCGTGTCTTATTTCATGTGCTAATGCCATTTCAGGTGTATCAAATAATTCTCCACATTCATCGCATTTATACTTAATTACTTTCTCCATAACTACTCCTCAAATCTTATCCAAATACACAACATACCCATACTGCATTGCGTCATGATAATACCAAGCATAAGGACTAATTCCTTCGTTCATAATTTCTGCCAGTTCGTCTGCTTTTTCTTGATGACTGTGCGCTCCGTTTATCATTGCTGTTTTCTGTGAGTCGAAATGAAACTTATCAACTCTATCCATACATTTCCTGTATAACTCAGATTCTTCTATATATTCTCTAATTACTTTTAACATTTTTGGAATATTATCTTTAAGAATCTGTTCATTTTTCAATTCTGAAGGATATAAAACGTACAAGTCTTTTCCACATGGAGACGAAAGGATTCTTTCATACACTAAGTCTGATCGTAGACAATATTCACGTATTCTTTCTTCAAATATCAATCCACTTTACTCCTTTGTAATCATATCTAAGAATAACAATTCGTCTCTCTTCAATGTAATGTCATAATCTTTCCACTTTTCCACAAGCTCTCTTATATCAAACCCATGAGGAACTATAATTGCGTAACCATGTGGAGTTTTATGTAATTCATGATTTTCTATTCCGGAATAAAAGTAAATATCATCGATAAAATCATCTACTTTTTCTTCATCATCTACGTCAAAATCAAATAACCATTTACTTTCGTCACGGTTCTCTACTTGCTGTGCAACTGAAGCCAATATACGATTCAGCTTTGTCATACTTGGTTTATCTCTAAGCAATCTAATAATAAGTTCTTCTCTTATCTTTTCTTCATTCCTAGAATTTACAGACCGATACAATCTTGTCTGTTCGCCAGGAACTCCATCTGCTGCAAACTTGTGAAATTCTTTGATTACTTTATCTTCATTTTCTTTGTATTCTAAGATAGTTTTTGCACGTTCCTTGAAATTAGGAACATCTTTATTGTCTTTGTTTCTTGAACGAATCAAGTAGACATATAAATTAGACATTACTATTCACCCACCTTTGTATCGATATAACATGTAACATCCTTGAATTCGTTACCATCCATGACTTCACGAATATCATTAATGATACTTTTTACTGTTGAATAATTTCCGCTAAAAGAAGTACCAGTTGTTTTTACTTCATATTTATATATATTTGATAATTTTACTGGATAATCTTGATACAGAACTGTACCCTTTGGAACTGATATATTAGAATACTCATCATGATAGTCCTCTTTAAGAACCTTTAACCATTTTTGACAACCTTTATTGTATGATTTGACCTTGGATTTGCTAAAAGATACTCTGAAATATTCATCTTCATTATAGATTATTCTTTTGAATTTATTTACAATAAGCAGCACACCATCTACAATTCTATAAACATCTTGATACTCCGTGTTTGCTAATACTTCCATTTATTCTTCACCCTCTTTCCATGCAGAACTCGCATATAACAATGTTTCACATGGTACAATATACTTCTCAGGTATGTTCGCAAATATCTCTATAACATTGTCGAGTTCTTCTTTGTCAAACATGAAATCGTCGTAAAATTTCAACTCCGCCCTAAGTCCTCTCGAATCTTTTTTAATATTATTCGTACTCATCTCTATAAAACTCCAACGCTCTAATTGTAATCTCCATTAATTCCTGCTGATTTTCTGCTTTCTTTTGATGTGCTTCTGTACTGCCAGGATTAGCTTTTAACCGATATATACGGCATTTAGCAGACTCAATAGCTTGTTCTATAAGATCATATTCTCTGTTATAATTACGACATTCTTTGCAAGAATCTGGGCGACCATCAGAATGACATCTTTCAGGTGGTATTAAATCTTCTTCGACTTCATATCCCATATTACATATACGCATAATACTTATTCTCCATCTTCCAAAATTTCAACATCAATACACAACATCTCATGCAGATTTTTAATCTGTTCTTCCGTTGGTTTTTCCCATGACGTGTAATCTGTGACAGTGAGAGTCATCGCTCCACCGCATAGTTTAATTCTTGCAATTGTTTTTGGTTTGCTAACTGTTACAACCTCTGGCATCGGAATATCGCAACTTGTCTTAGGTAACTTACACATATTTATTCTCCAATACTCTCAAGAATCTCTTTTGCAATACGCTTACTTGTCTGCATAGAAATTCCCCAGCTATTATATTTTCTGTGGCAATCGTCACAACCATATTCATCACTGTCTTTTTTGATTTCACTATTACATCTACAGTTGTCACAGTACATATAGTTCAGATTATCATAAATAATTTTTGCAACGTCATCTTCTTTATCATAGAAATTTACACCTGTTGGCTTAGAAATACTTTCAATGTATTTATTTACAGAGTCTTTTTCTTCTTTTGTTGCTTCTCTCATAATATTCTCCTTTCCAAATGAAACAAAACTTTTATTAATTTATAAATTCTTTTAAGATAGCTCCTATTGCTCCAAGACATGCAAATGCAAGATAAAAATGATCAGAAGTTAATTCAATATCATGTACGAATGGTTGTAATGAATCTATAAAAATATCATCTACTCTGAATATTGATAATATCAACGCACTTACAAGCCCATACACTAAACCATCAATTATCATAAGTTGTCTCCTATATTACTCCACCTCATTAATTACTCTCTGCAAAGCATCACAACATTTTTGTGCGGCTTCTTTGCCCAAAACTTTTACATTGCATGGAACAATAGCAACCCTACAGTTATCAAAAATCCCAGCACCTTTCCATGCTTCGTAGAACTCAAGAACAGTACCAATACTCATATATTCATTGCCAGGATCAAACTGAAGAATAACTACATCGCCTTCATCTGGATGAATCTTTTTTAATTTAATCATGTTTTTCTTGATAAATTTCTTTTTCTGTCTTTTGTTCATATCTATTTATTCCTTTTCTTTATAATAATCTGATATTTCCCAATGCTCACAATCTTCTGAAAAATGTTTCTTATTGCCATGACCATATTCTGTTTCCATGTATTCTTTATTAAGACCACACCAATTATGCCAAACTTTTTCAACCATCCAATCCTGCGTAAAATACGTTTCTGTACATCTGTGTTTACACGTACTACATATGTGCGAAATTTCTATTTTTTCATTTTTTCTTTCATTCAGTCTTTTTACAATTAGTTTTAATGCTTTTCCAACATCTTCGGAAGAATATGTAACATTCAGAATTAAATTTTCTTTATTCATTTATTTCCCCCACATAACCTCTAGATAATATTCAGCAACATATTTTCTTCTCTTCCAAAACTTCCACCACGGAAATTTTACATATTTTATTTCATTAACTCTAAGCATTTTGTCTTCATTTTTATCTCTTTCCAACCTTAAAGCAGATGAACCAGATATTGCTTCAACTAATTCGTCAACAGAGATATATTTTCCAATCTTATACTTTTGTTTGTTTGGTTGTGGAGGTTTGTAAGAAATTACATCATACTGTTGTAATTCGTATGCCCTCATCTATTTATTCTCCTATATTTCTACTTCGACAATACGTTTATTTGTTTCGAGTCTATCTTCAAACTCAAGAATACCATCAACTTCAACATATCTCTGCATGATCCGTGGATATATAATACAATCTTTTACATCTTGTGCTATATCTTCATCTATAAGACAACCATTGATCTTATATCCTCGACAATTATCAGAAGGTACAAATACTTTCATACTACTACCATTCCAAAACTCCACATACAACTCATACTCTTTTAATTTGACAACATGCATCATTTGCCCAACTATTTTATTTACTCCGTCTAAGATTTCTTTTATCTTGTTAATCTTTGACACATCTGAAACAAAAAATCCTGCTTTGTATCTGTTAAAATTTAAGCAATATTCAACTTGCTTCTTGATTTCTCTATTTAAATTATCCATAGTATTTATCTCCACTCATTCATACATCTGTCACAATTATAATATGGATTGTCTTTTCTTTTATATTTGCATTTCTCACATTTTGATGGAATAAAATCAATCTTATCTTTTTTATTTCTTAGACGCATTTTGTCAACACTTCTAGCTTTTACCAGTTCTCCCATAGTCAACTTTCTCTTTTAACTCAATATAATCATCTATAATATCGATAATTTTATCCAAATTCTTTTGTTTAATTTCACATTCAATATGAGCGTCCAAATATCTTGTGATAATGTTTTCATCATTTTCTTGACCATATATCATTACATTTATTCTTCATTTGAAATATTGTTTTCATTCATCTTCCAATCCGATTAAATCCGCAAACATACTTAAGCCACCAATCATTGCATTCATTTCATCACAACTACCATTCATACAAATATTACTTGCTACGTTTGACGCTGCAAACCCACAATTGAAATAGAAGTTATTGTCGTGATCACAAGCTTTTAATCTTAATTCCAAGTCTTCTACTGGAGTATCTTTATCTACTTTCATACTTTCTGTAATAATTCTATCTGCTTCTCTCACTATGTCATCATAAGACCATTTAGGATTTCCCATAATATGTCACCTCCTACTCATAGTCAATATATTTCCACTTAACCACATTCCCATATTCTTCGTGAAAACATTCGTCTTGATTCGATGAATTAAACCATTCACCCGTACTTAGATTCATACAAGCAACCATTAATGTATCATAATCTGTTTTTACTAGAACATTATCTGAGAACTTACCATCCTCAACTTTATAATCTATAAATACTTCCGGTAAATCATTTGGATTGTTTTTCAAATCATGCCATTTATATCGTTCTTCTTTTTCTAACGCAGAAATTGCTTGCTCAATCGCATAATCTTCAGGATCTGGATAAACATACTGTTTTCCGTAAGCCCAATACGGTGCGCCAACCAATTCTGCATAATCTTGTAAAGGACTTTGAATACCCTTAAGAAGACTGATTGTCTCTTTAACCTCCACTTTACCACCTCTCCTTTTTACATCCACATTCAGGAAAGAACCCTTTAATATCATCTATAAATTCTTCCCAAAAACATACACCATGCTCCAAGTCATTCATCCAATTGATTAATTCATGTAGAACATTGAAAAATTGTTCTTTATTTTCTGCTGTGTATATACAACCAATGTCAAAGTCATCATTGTCACGAATTCCTACACCAATTTGATAATTTTTCCATCCTTAATCTCTTCCCACGTTCTCGGACAATAATTGATCCAATCCATCATTGCACCAACATTATAAGCAAAAGGAAGATTCTTAAATTTCTTTACTTCTTTATTCTCCATATTCAATTGTCTTACTTTATATCTGAGTTTTTCCAGGGATTCCTGATAGATGATGTCATCGAAATTTCCATGTGTATGACCATAGAGAAGAACCGTATCTTTGTAACAACCATTCCATGAAAAGATAGGATAATGCGAAAGCACAAGTTTTTGATTGATTCCATTGTAATTATCAGTAAGTTCAAAATAATCAACCACAGTTTCAAATAGTTGTTTCACTCTGTAATCTTTTAGACCAACTTCATCATGGTTTCCGACCACTAAAATTTTCTTAGATTTGAGTCTTGAAATAACAGAACACAAATATTCATTATCTTTATTATTGCCACATCTTCCAATGTCACCTAGAATGAATGTTGTGTCATTATTCTTAACTACAGAATTCCAGTTCTTAATAAGAATTTCATCATGCTCTAAAGTACGATGTTCAAAAGAGTTTGTGCAGCTAATATGTAAATCTGCAATATATCTATACATCTTTATTCTCCTAAAATTGTTTTTAAACAGTCATTCCAACCTTTTACATCTCCATTGAAAAATTCTTCGCCATATTTTCTTCTTTCTGGAACTTCTTTTAATGGACACCCTTTCATTAACTCATCCCACGAATCATTAGCATTGAAATTTGCATCGTCATCTTGTACCATACATTTATCTTCACTATTTAATAATAGACAATGTATACATTTATTTGGCGTGTTAATAACTAATACTGATTTACCCATATTTAACCCTTTCTCTGAATACCTCATCACAATACACACTCAACGTGCATTCATTTGCAACCTGCACTGCAATTCTTGACACCATTTTCAGTGACTCTCTGATTATTGTTCCGTTCGGAGTTCTATGATTGTATCCGTAACCAGAATAGAAATCACGTCCCATCGTTTCGTCATTTCCTTTTCGCAAGTTGTATTCCTGTGCATACTTAATCTCATCTTTTGCGAGATATAATGATTTAACAAGTTGCAAGCAAGAAATCCCACCTCTATAGGTGATTGGGTGAATTGCTAATTACGCAACGTTCTTTACTATATACTGCCAATTATTGTTATGACATTTGCGTTTTATTTTATTAATGTTAATCTGTTTATAAGTTTTGTTAGGTAGTGTTATATAGTTGTCATTATCATCTTTTATATAAGCTCCACCATTCGTGAAACCTGTAACATAACCACTTATTCCTAAAATTGAAACTTTATCATTAAGATAAAGTCCTTTATAATAAGGCGTATTTTTATTGTTACGAATCTGGTTTCTGTTAGGGTTCTTCCTTCCTTTACGAGCAGTTGCTTCATGTAAAGATCGTTTCTTTTTACGAAACTGTTTTATAAGTAACCAGTCCTCACAATTTTCATTAATTTCATTAATACCACTAATTACAATTGCATCATTATAGTGAGTCTTACTCAATCCCATTATATTACGTTTTGGAGTGGTTTCACTTCCATATGTAATTTCAGCATTTGGATATGTTACAAATATTCGCTGACGTAAAATATTCATAAATGGCGGTTCTTTATACCGTTTAACCTTTTTGTGTTGTTCCTGCCACTTATAAAGTATCTCACCTTTTTTATGATTTTTTGATGTATGACAATCTGTGCAAACAGTAATAAGATTGTCTACTCTGTTTGTTCCACCATTACTACGATAGATTATATGATGTATCTGTAAAATTTTATTTTTTGATTTGCCACAGCATTGACAAGTATAGTTATCTCTTGCAAATACAAAATATCTTTCATCAAAGAATCCATATGTTTGACCATGTTGATAATCAACCCCGTTAATTTCAGGATTTATCATTTTAGCAGTATCAAATTTACCAACTTCTACATGAAGTGTTGGATTTGGAATTAAACTAATAAATGTATCAATCCAATGAAATGTGTGATTTATTCTGTTTTGTAAACTTGGTGGTAACCATTTATTAGCTTTTTTACGATTAAGAAATCGAGCTTTTCTATATCTTGTTTTTCTATTGCGTCTGCTTCTACGATAAATACGTTTTGTATCAATATTAGATTTTACATCCTGGCGAAGTTCTACCTCACCTTTGAATAAAAGTTTATCTTTTGATGTTACAGCAATTCCTATATGTTTTGATCCTGTATCTACACCAATATGACAATCTTGTGTTGTTTCGCCAGTTGTATAAGTTAACTGAATTGTAAATGGATTATATTTGTAAATAATCGCCTTATTTTCTTTTAAAAGCACTCTCGCTTTTCTTTGAGTACATGGCATTAATGGTTCGCCACGCATATTGAACACAAATACTCTCATAAAATTACCTTTGATAGCTACTCTCAAGTGCTATCCCTTTCTTTCGAAAGTTTGTTACCCTTCGCCAATGTTGTAAATGCTTGTCATAATTGATCGTTCTAGGTTGACCGTTCCTACCTCACAGAACTTTTACAGAGCCTACACAGTGCTACAAACTAGGGTATCATTTATAGGTGTGATAACATAAACAACGTAGTTCGCTAAGAACTTAGGCTAGTCAATATGAGCTTTTTAGAAGCTCAGACCTCTAAAGCGTTAGCTGTGGGTCTGGGTTATTGACTCATATAGTCTATTTTGTTTAACTGATCCATATTGTCACCTATATATTTATTAGTGCAATTACATCCTGCACTGATATATTCTTTTCTTTTGCTTTTCTAATAATACGGTCATGATTTGGTGAAAATGATTCATGGTTACTACAACCGTCCACACAGCCTTCATATTCATCGTAATATTTGCAGAAAAAGCATTTATCAAATTCATTTCTCATAGATTATTCTCCAATCTTATACATTTAATGAAACACGGCTTTCATCTGTTTAATTTCTATCTTCTACTGGAATAATCATGTCCATATTCGTTAGAATTTGTCTGATGTTCCAAGGTTCTCCATGAAATTCTTTATCTACGCCAACAAATCTTTCTACAAGATCTCTAATCGGTACTGTTTTATTTTCGTCAAGCATTTTCTTTTCATAAAACATATCAACGTCTGTATTTTCATACAGTCCAGTTGACATTAGATAATCAATGATTTCTTCGTTTTTCATAATTGTTATTCTCCATCTTCTTCACAAAGACCGTTTTCTATAGCCCATTTTTTATTAAGATCCATAAGTTTATCAACCGTCATATCATCTTCTCCAAGATATAACACTTCGATGTCACCAAATCTTTTTGTAAATTTTTCAATTCTTTCTGGTCTTCTTTCGTATAAATCGCTTTTTGCAAAATATTTACAGGAACAAAGATGACTTGCCAAGCATTCACCTGTTTCTGCTATAAGATAATACATTCCATCGATACTATCTGTTCCATTAGCTGCTCCTGACATCACATATAACTTCATATTTTTATCCTCCGATATTCATTTATTCTCTATTTTTGTACACTACAGGACAATATACAATTGTCTTTCCTGCTTTCTGTGCTTTGCGAATTGTAGACCACACACCACCAGATTTAATTCCATATATCTCCATCTTTTATATCATCATGCGTTTCTCCGTCAGAATAGTAAATATTCCATCTTCCAAAGATATCTTCTAATTCATCAACATCAATTTTGTATTCATTACAGTGTGTTATAGCAATTGATTTCTTGTCACCAAAATTCATCACGTCCGTAACACATCGAATATATAAATCTCTCAAATTAAGCGTTCCGTATCTTAATGTGTCCTGGAATGGATTCGGAACATTTGTCTTATCATACATTGACTTATTGATTCGATTCTTGCGACATTCTGTTGGGAAATTACCTGCTCCATGCCTTGTTAAATATGTCCTTGACACATAACATGTCTCAATGTTAATATCATCGTCCCATTTCACATTTTCAATTATTTTCTTTGGATTTTTTATTCCTGTGTTGGAAGGTGTAAGATGTGGATAATATTTCAGATTATTTTGATCAAGTAAAAGACCTTGTGCAGCTTCAAATACTATATTCTCGTACTCATTAAGAAAACATTCGTCAGAAATCGTTATTGCTACTTCGTTCATAAAATCCCAATCTTCTAAATAATGATCGTAAATTCCTGAATCATTGAACAAATCTTCCCATTTTTTAGTTAAGACAATTCCTTCTCTGTCGAAAATCTTTAAGTAATAATCTCGGATATAATCGGAGACATACAAAGTAGTTACTCCGGCTTTATATCTTTTGATTGTCTCATAAATTCCAAGACCACAACTCCCATGCTTATTCTTTCCACGATTCTCTTCTATAATTTGATTAGCCATCATATCATATGGAGTTGTTACCATACAGTTTTGATTTATATAGATGTTCGGATAATATCCCAAATGTTTTAGTTCATTATATTCTTGTCTGAAAACAATCGGATTACAAATAAAATCTTCTGAGAGATATGTATCCGCTTGATTAAAAGTTCCAGATCCAAAATGATGAAAGACATGTCTGATTCCAGTTGAGGTAACTACAGTATGTCCTCTTTGTGCTCCACCATTAGAACACACAACAATACTATTCGGTTTTTGCGAGAAATAGTCTGCCATAAGACCTTTGCCTTCATCTCCCCAGTTTGCACCAATCACAATCTTAATGTCTTTCATCTTTTTTAATCTCCTATCTTACCAAGTAATTTCTTCATTATTAGCTGATACATTACTTACTGTTGTATTATTCTCTGCTTCAGAGACGATAATATCAACAATCGTATCTGCAATATTATCCATATTTACTGTTTTAAAATGATTATCATCCAAATACATTTTAAAAGATCTTTCAATACTCTCATGCATTCTTCTATATCCATGTTCAACATTTAGATGATAAACATTAAATTTCTCAGAAACTTCTTCATATAAATCTTTTGTCTCAATATCAGCCTGAAGATTGTCGCCCGTTGCTTTGCTTAATCCACAGCTAGAGCCGTTAAGAGGTAAATACGGATTAAGTTCTTCATCACCCATAGTAATAATGATTCCTTTTCTCCCACGGTCTAAACAATCAAGTTTTGTATGACGTGAACCAAAATACCATGCAGATGTATACGACTCATAACTGTTGCCACCGCCACCAAATTCAAAGTATATTTTATCCAACTGTTCTGCAATACGAATATCTGATTCAAATTGAGATGCCTGAATAGGGTAATCATCATAAGCTAAATCACCAATTCCCATTACCATAAATTCAACATCTGAAATTTTTTCATATAACTTTGTCATGATAATATTCAATTTTTTCGCAACTTCAACCGCTGCATCTCCCATGCTTCCAGTAATATCTAACGCTAAAATAACTGGTAAAGTATTTGGATGTTCTTCTGAATCGCAACACTCTCTAATAACATTTTTAGGGTCAAGTGCTGAGTCAAGATGTCTTGCTTTAAACATTTCCTGATTGCTATAATCAGAATCGATAACTCCTGACTTAGAAACCGACCTTCCTACTGATTTTGAATAACTCTTAAAACTATCGCTTGTCCATGATCCACATCCCATATTATGCGTCCTCCTCTTCTGTATTCTCTACTTCGTCTCCGTCATTCATGTCAAAATCAAACATACCGTCAAACATTTCGCCCATATTTCCACCCATCATCATAAATGGTAACATTGCACTCATATTATTGTTTGAATTAGCAACACCCATTACATTGCTATCGTTTCCATTCATCATCTGAGAAAGCATCATATATTTAAAGATATTATTTTTACCTTTTTTGCCTTTTACTGCATCATTTCCAAACATTGAAACAATCTTTCCATAAAAATATGTATTACCCATAAACACATGTCTTTCTGGAAGAATTGTGTCAATTGTGGAATCTTCGTAATTTATCACAGTAATTTTATTCTTTTCTGCTTCAATAACACATTTTGGTTTCCCATTTACAAGGATAATGTCTCCTTCTGAAACTTTATTTGTAGGAATCACAAAGAAAAATTCCTCTCCAATATTAAATACAAAGCTATCGCAATTTGTGAGTCTTCCGGTCTTTAAATTGTATGTTTTGTATCCACTAGATGTTTTTACTGCAATGTTGCCATTCATTGACAGTCTGCACATTCCATTTCCAACTTTCCCAAACATTCCATTTAATAAATTGTTCATCATATTCTTATCTCCTTTTCTTTTTACATGTCATTTCTTTATATGGAAACGATTAGATTTGAAGCTAACCGCCTCCGATATGTTAATTTAATTCAGCGAGCATTTTATCCAAATCTTCATCTGACATATTCTCTAATGCCGCATCCTGTCGTTTTGCTTTAATCTCCAAAAGTCGCTGTTTCATCTCTGCGTTCTTTCTAGCATTTTCTCTTGTTTTCTTCTCTTCAAGTTTAATATTTACAATGTATTTTACAATTTCAATCTTATTAGAAAGTTCTTCGTTCTCTTTAGATTTTGTTTCAAGAAGGCTTTCTTCTTCTGATTTTTTAGCTTCTGCATTCAATGTTTTAAACACTGAATCAAGATTTGTAAGAGACAAATCCCAAAGATCTTCTACTGAAATCATCCCTCTAAATGGGAATCTCATTTTATTACGAGTTGCTATTTCAAATAATTTTCCTGCTTCCATGATAATATTCTCCTTTACATTTAAAATTTAATTTTTAAAACTCTTTCTACATTGCCAATTACTTTTACGATTACTTCAGCTCTTTTATCTGTTGCAAAACCAACTCCTGAAAGTTGGTCATCTGAATCCTCTACTCTCATTTTAGAACTAAGTGCTTCCATAACTTTTCTATGCTCATACAAATCTTGCACTAAAAACTCATTAAACATTCCAGATGGGTTTTCATCATTAATGCAATTTTTGAGCATAAAGAATACATGTCTATGTCCAGTCTTATTTTTAACATTCTCCCAATAATTAGGGCTGTAACAGATCACACTTACTGGAACAAAATCGTTTGTTTTTATATTCCAAACTTCTTTTGATGAAACATTTGACGGAAGCAATTCTTTGATAGTGAATTTTCCATCTTCATAAGTTACTTCTGCTACATTTACATCTTCTCCACTTCTCATTGAATGTGGATAATCAAACGAATAAATTTGTCCATCAAATTCAATCTCTGCTCTGAATCCATTTTTAACTGAGCCACTAAACTGATTTACAAAGAAAATATATTTTCCATTTTTCATTGTTTTTCTATCCGCCCATGTAATATTCTCTACAGCAACATTTCTACCAGGACAAATAATATCTACATCTAACTGACCATGTGTATCACGATCAATTTTATGAGAATAATAAATTTCTGTATAAGGCGTCCTACAATGCGCATCCAAATCACAATCATCAGTGCCATTCTCATTCCACTGAATACTAAATCTTAAATCTCCTGTTACATTACCACCAGCAGCTTTAACTCTATCTCTCATGTTTGAATCTGTAAGATTTCCAGAATAAGCCCAACTAAAATTATTTCCCCATTTAAACATAGATTTAGAATCAATATTCTGTGGAGCAATAAGAGAAACTAAATTACTCAAATGTTTATTCTCTAAGTACAATTCAACCTCATTTGCTGTAGGTAAAATATCATTGATAAAATTGTCAATTGTCACTTCTTCAACTTTTGAAAATTTCTTTGCATTTCCACCTCTTACATTCTTCGCAAGTTCTCCAAAAATATCGTTTGCTCCACTGATTCTCTTTGCTGAATCTTTGTTGCTGAATAAAATATCATTGACTGTAATATCATCAAGTGTTGCATATCTTCTTGATAAAGAATCCATATAACCTAATTCAACAATCTGCTTCTGAGCCTTTTCCAACATTGCCTTTGTGTAGATTGGTTTGCTTCTCTTATAATTAGTAGGTGCTACAATCTGTTCGTATTTCTTAACTGCTGTGTCAAGATCCATTCCTTCACTCACATTAATAAGAAGAGTTCCAATAGAATGATTTCTAATTCTACCAATAACCATTCCTACAGATACAGATTTCTCCCATGCATACAATTCTTTTTCTACATCTGATGCCAATTTTTCATATTCTTTCTTGTACTTCTTAAACTCTGTAAGTGCTGCTTTCCATTCTTCACCTTTGTAAAGAGTATTAGAATTAATAAGTTCAAGAATTGTATTAAGTGCTTCCATAGTAATTTCATCAAGTGAACGCTTAAATACATTTCTTGTGTCTCTAAATTGTCCTTTCAGCTCTTCATTTGATTTATTAGATGTATTTACAAATTTTCTAGGAAGTTCCAAGAAGAAATGATCCCAACGATGAGATTTTCCGTCAATTTCTTCAAAGTTATGATCTGTTCCAATTTTAGGAAAACTTGTCGTATAAATATCTACAACAGTGTGAGATTTCACAAATGCATCAAGTGCATCACATACCGGCTGATAGGTAGTATCTCCAAGATTAAGTTCCCAAATTGTATGAATCTGATTATCTTTAATTACTACAGCATTTCCAATATTTTTAATAAACTGTCTACAACAGCTACAATCATGCTCTCTACGCTCTCTGAAAATATTGTTTGTTCCGAGAGGAAAACTATCAAGATATGTATTCCATAATTCATCTTTATCTACGTTTACCTCAAATAAATGTGTTGCTTCTTTCTGCATTTCATCAAAATGTTTCTGCAATTCCAGTTTAAATTTAACAAAATTATCCATAATTATTTTCCTTTACATCTTTACTACTTCTCGTTCCGAATCACTTCAAACATATCATCCACAGAATCCAACAAATCATATCTCTTATCAAATGGTGCTGTTGAACTTCTTGCAAATTTACGCTCTACCATGTCAATGTAATATGTAGAACTTCCATCATCACCTTGATAGAATTCATCCCATTCTTTATCAGACATTAATCTCTTAACATTAAGCTGCTCGATTGCAAGATTGTCAAAACTCACTACTTTAAACTTACATGTAATATCATCCAAGTTCTCATACAACCAATTCTGATTTGCTTCGATTCTTTCTCTCTCATGTTCAAAGTATTCATTACCTCTTCTAAGATGTTTGTATCCTAAGATAAGCATCTTCAAGCTATTATTCTCCATAGCTTTTACATCAGATTCAGTTAATACTCCATTAATAACATGAACAACTGCATTAGGATACTGCTTTATAAGATTAATAAATTTGTCTGTTGATTTTACAAGAGATACGCCAAGTCCATAGATAAGTTTCTCATCTACAAGTTTTTTGATTAATTCCTGTTCTTTCTCAAAGTGAATCTGGTTTACTGTGATATTAGCAATGACTTTCTTTTCTTTAAGCTTTTCTAAGAATGGAATCAAATCAGGATGCTCAAGTGTGTTCCCACCACCGATCGCACACTCTTGAAATGGATGAAGCGTCTCGATAAATTTCTCATTTAAAATATCTCCATGTTTACCATCTGGTGTTGATCCTTCATGACAAAATGGACAAGACATCGAACAACAATTCGTGATTTTAATATCCATGTTTTCTGCATGATCTGGAATAAATTCATCGTCATTTGTTTCTCTGATTCTCGTCCCATCACTCAGGATAGTCGTAACGTAGTTACCATTTCTGTATCTTCCTAATAATTCCATTCTTAATTACCTCTCTTAGCATTCATAACCATAACATCCAAATGCCACAACCTTATCTCCATTTGGGGTTGTCAATGTTTCTTCATAGCCTTCATAATCTTCACAATACTCATTCCAAAAATATTTATAATCATAGAATTCGTTTTCACGAAGGATTTCATTTACTTCCTCTTCATCTGTCCAATTAACATCTTTTCTTACATATTTGTTTGTCTTCTCAAATTCAATCGCTTCTTCTCTAGTATAGAAATGATTCTTTTCAGGTTTGTTATTATCTGGATAGCACCAACCTGAACCTGTAAAAAGATATAAATTATCTTCCTGCCATCTGTCATAATCCGATTCCATACACATCACGATTACATGCATTGAGCTACTATTTGTTTCGAAAACTCTTCGTCTAATTTGTTTTTTCATATATTAATTTCCTTTCTTGTAAATTTCATATTCATCAAATTTTGGTTTCATTTAAACTGGCTCTCGTAATGGGAGTCAGTTGATTAAAAGGAGAAGAATAATGATGGAATTTAATATTAATTTCGAAGAATTGGAACATATGGATTTAGAAGAAGCCAAGGAAATCGTAAGTCATTTTGACAATGAAGATTGGTACGAAGAACTTGGAGCAACAATTGATGGTGTTGAATACGGATTAGATATTGTTGACGTAGGAGATTGGATTGATGGAGGAAAATATCAGTACAAAGATGTAACTGGTATTTTATGTAGAACCTCAGAAGATGATTCTGTTACAGAATATGATATTGCTGTCACACAGTATATTACAAGGTCAGGCTCTTATTTTTCTGATTATTATTATGAATATGACCAATTACAGGTCAATCAGTTAGTTCAGAAAATAATTCCACAGCAGATTATTCCAGAGAGAACCATCGTTACGTTTGCAGATAAGGAGAATAAGTAATTATGAGAATTATTAGCCAGGATAAAACAATAAATGTTCCTTATGATAATGTTGTACTTACAATTGAACCAACAAGTTTCAAAGGAAGTGACGATGTAGATATCTATGCTAAATATTATGGCGAACGATACCACATGGCTACATATGGAAGTATGGATAGAGCTATTAGTGTTGTGAAAGATATCTACGGTTCATTTGATAATAAGAAATATTATACGATGTACACAATATAATTAGATGGGCTGTGTGGTAGTCAAATATTGCGCAGCTATTCACAAATATGGAGAGAATAATAATTATGACAAAACAAACAGAAGATTATTTATCACTCAAACCGCTTGCAGAAAGATTCCAAGAAGCTGCAAATAGAATTACTGATGAAGAATTAGATTATATCATTCGATCAAAAATCAAAGAGCAGGTTGAGAATCAGATAGATTTTAGTTCTTTTGGAATAGCGATAGAAGAAACTATTGAGAATTGGTTTGAAGATAATGAGAACTGCAACTTTATTTTAGATACATTAAGAGAAAGTATAGAAAGGAGATTACGCTTATGACTACAGAAGAAATGAACCAGAGAACATTGTTCATTATTAAAAATATTATTGAGAATGGATTTGATCTTATCGAAAATCCAGAAGATTATGAAAAATATGGATTTAACGCTTGGCAGGTTTTAGCTAAAATCAATGGAATCCTTGTTGCGTTGAATGAATTTGAAGAAAAAGATATAAAGAAAAATTCTTGTGAATCTGTAATGACAGAAACAGCAAATCAAACCGTAAAAAGATTGGCTAATGACATTGCAGTTGCAATCAAGCGTTATAACAGTATGTTACATGCATCCGATGGTAGAAGAATTGACGAGTGCAAAACTGTTAATGACGAATATATTTACGAATTTGTGAGGTAGAAGTTATGAAGAGACAGATTAGAAGATGTGTATTTGAGACTAATTCATCAAGCACTCATGCAATTTGTATTGCAAAAGATGGCTATGAATTAAAAGACCACATTGATTTTCATACTGGAGAATATGGTTGGGAATGCGAAGAGTATGGAGATCTTGATAATAAAGCTTCGTATTTGATTACAGCAATTCTTTCAATGGAAAAGGAATACGCTGATGAAAAGTTAATGCAATTAAAATCTATATTGGATGATAATAATATCACATACACCATACCAGAACCAAATATTAAACAATATAAATATGATGGAAAAACACACAGGTATTATGATACTGGATATGATTACATTGATCATGTTGAAAAGTTAAAGTCATGGTTGGATGATTTATTATTGGATTCAGACAAGCTTTTTAGATATCTTTTTGGCGATTCAATTATTATCACAGGCAATGATAATGATGATGAATTTAGAGATAGAATGTTTATTGCTGAAGGAGAGGAAGAAACAGATTGGGGAACTTATACATTATATGGTGATTTAAAACCAAAATTTTATCTAGTCGTATATATCAAATTCATCACTTATGTCAATTCCAAGTTGAATATCAATTTCTCCACCAAGTCCAAATAATCTTAGTCCTAATTTTGAACAATTATCGTATGCATCAAGATAGTATGTTGTAACAGGAGAATCATAACCAACGACATTCATTTCATTGATTTCAGAAACAACAACGTCATCTTTTTCTATATTTCCATCGCAAATTTCATTCCAAATATTTTCTACAACTTCTTTTAAATGATCTTCATCACATACTCCAAAAACAAGATTTTTAACAATAAAAACAAACATTTATCATCTCTCCTTCCTATAAACCTAGAACAATGCACAACCTTGAGTTTTAAATAATGCTACTTGCTTGTCCCAATCCTCTTTGTTCCAATCAAATTCTTTCATTAAACATTTTTTACAATAGAATTTATTTACTTGTCTTCCATTTACTTTCAAATTCATGGAAAGAACTTCTTTGTGTTTTATTCTCTTATCGCAACAGCAACACTTCTTATTAAAATATTGCAGCGCAATTTGTTTATCTATTCCTGTATACTCTACAAATTCATCAATCACTTCTTGCGTTGGTTCGCTTCTAAAAGTTCCACCATTCCATGCTTGAGTAAGATATTCTTTAATAGTGCAATTCATAATCAGCCATTTTTGATTGTTAATAAAATCTTCTTTTAAAATATCTCTCCATCGCTTATATGCTTTTGGATACCAATATTTATCAAGAATCCATGTTGACTTTAAATAGTAAGGGCAGGCACAATGGCATCCAACCCTTGAATATCCTTTTTTATATTTTGGATTAACTTCAATATCCCTCCAAAATGTATAAAGCCAAACATCTAATTCCGTCCACCTTCTAATAGGAAGTATTCCTTGCCAACATGTATCTCCCCATTCGGAAGTATTAATCCATTCGTCTTGATAATTACTTCTTGTATTTGATTCTTCATTTCTCATTCCCATAAAAATTAAATACGGATGCTTATTATCAAGCTGAGAAACCATAACTCCAACTTTAAAAATCCTACAACAGAATCTTGAAAATCTTGATGGAATCATAGAATCAGATTTTACATATTGATAGAAACCCTTATCTGGATTCATGATTTTACAATTTGGGAATCGTTTAACCATCTTATATGTATCAGCACAATCAAGCGATGTATTATTGAATATTGCTTTTGTATTTGGATATAGTTGTCGAACTAAATGACATGTAACCATAGAATCTTTACCCATAGAAACAGGTATTATTGGAGTGTATATATCATAATCTTCAATCTTCTCACGTATTAAACATAAAGACTCATGTTCAATTTCTCTCAGATGATTCTCTTTGATATCAACCATTGTTTTCCAATCTATTAGGTCAACTTCAGATGGATCTTCATAAGATTTTAATTTTAGAATTTCTACTTTTTCTAAATCATCTGATACTTTAACTCTGTAAAATTTATGTTCTACAAGTTGATCATCAAAGCCTTTTATAATCTGTTTATCAAGCCAGAAGAATCCTTCTTTTAAATAAGGTAATTATTCGCCAGAAGTGTCTCTTAAAAATTTGATATATTCATCGTATATCGGATTCAATTGTAATCTTCCTTTCCTAGTTGTTTATTCTCTACTTTCATTTTTGATACATATCAAAATCTTCACATGACTCACATACCGAAGACCATTTGTTATTGCAAGATTTACATTTGTCATATAAATTATTTTCATACATATATTCTTCGCAAATATCTACAATGTGTTCACATAATTCTTTTGGATACATCGAACGTTCTAATGCACCTTTTAATGCCTGTGTGCCATATTTGTTCGATCCTCTCGGAGCAGGTGGATGACATGGTGAACCATTTTTACATGGTAATTTAAACTTAGGATTTGGATGATTAGTCCATAAATCTGTTGGCTTCATCCGTCTTTTCTCCCACGGTTCATTCTGCATGTACTGACAATATGTAATTGTGTATCTTGGAATATCTTGCATGAAAGTCATCTTACGAAGACCCGCTCTTGGATTTTCCCAGAAATATAATTCTGGATTTAATTGTTGAATTAATTCTTTGACATGAATATTCATATTATCACAGAACTTGGCATAATCACTGATTGGATCAAGATTGCCTGTATCTGGATTTTTTCTTCGATGTTTTGATATAGCAGCCACAGAATAGGAAGTGCAATCTGTACCTACCCATATGATGTCTGGCTTACCAAACCGTGTTAATATATCCTCTACTGTAATCTTACTAATATCTGTATGCCACGAACTAGGAAACTGTTTATCCCAATCTACCGTGTAACATTCGTGACCTCTTGCTCTAAATGCATTACTAATACATTCAGTTCCACTAAATAATTCTAAAACTTTAATAGTCTCTCACCGATAGCGGTGTACACCATTAACTCATGAGACTATATTTTATCCTTTCTGTTTAATTTAATTTTTCGTCTGCTCACGCCAAAACTAGTATTTTACTGGCTTTAAGCACCACATAACTTACGAAACTTTATATTTTTTGAATTTCTGAAACTGATTTTTCATTGATTTTCAAGCTATTTTAGAAAACCGAATGAAAAATTAATTTCATAATTAGAAGCACGTTCATTTTCGTACTTCATGAGAGCATCCTTATCCCTGACTTCGTGAGGGTTGCGGTTTGTTCCAGAGTATTATATTCTGAATGCACAGGTTCAACTCATACGCTCATCGGTTGACTGAAATGTTACTAACAGCCTTCACCTTTACCTTTTCACCATCTCAGGTTTTCAGTTCTTTTCACCGCATTTATCTTTTATTCTCCATTAAAAAATACGGAGTATATCTTCTACAGAAAATATTGCAACATCTTTCCTTATATACAAAATTATTATTCTCAAACACGTATACTCTAACCAGAGGCTTTCTGCACATCGGACATTTCTTTGTGGTTTTAATCTTTACTTCATATCCATGTAATTCAGCCATACAATAAACACCTCCAAGTATTTATTCTCCAACTACAAACAGTTTTTCAACAGTTTTTTCACCTGTAACTCTATCTGACTTCTGCAACACTTTACGTTCTTTCTGCCAGATACACTTAAAGTCATCAGGCATATTATATTCACTCACCAACACTATATTATTCTCTGAAAGTTTACGAAGAAAATCGTAAAAAGAATCGTAGTCAATTGACTGTTTAGAATACTGTTTTGTATCTTTGTAGGGTGGATCAAAATAGAATACACAGTTTTTATAATCTGAAAAATTCTGATAATCACAGCACGTTATTTCAATATCTTTTAATAATGGAGAATCTTCTTTCAAATTTTTGACTCTTTCCTGATAGATATTACGTTTACCAGTTTTATCTCTGCCCCAACCGCCATCGTAATATCTGCCACCATAAGATCCACAATATCCAATTAATGCTGTATATTCCTTAGAGTATTTACCAGTTCCTAATTTTCTATTCTCTCTTACTTCTGCATAATGTTCAAAATTACAGTCTGTTGGTGCAATAGAAAGAGTTGAATCAGATTTTACATACTGCAACAATGCTATCAATTCATCATTTACATCTGCTGCAATTCTGTTATCACATTGAATTTTTTCAATAATCGAACAACTACCACACATGGGTTCTATGTAAGTTTTAATATTATTATCATCAATATACTTCTGAATAATTGGCACTAAAAATTTTGCCAATCTATTTTTGCTTCCTTGGTAAACCATTAATTACTAAGAGCAAAGAATTCTTTAATGTGCACACAAATCTCATACTCCTTTCGTTAATTTTTCTTGATGAAAATTCAATTTCATAATTAGACGTTTGCAACCATCTAATATATTATTCTCTTGTTCCAATTGGAATTTTTGAGCAGAAACGCTCTAAGAAATTGTTTTAAAATAATTATTAACATCATTTTCTACATCACGAATTGAATTAGCAAATACAGACATAACAATTGAATGACAAAATTCGTCTGAAGCTCTTACAAGCTCACAAAACGAATCCAACGAAATATTATCTGGATTTGCTATATATCCAAATGATTTTGTGATTGGAAAATATTGTACATAAAACTTCATTTTAATTACCTCATATCAAAGCTTATAATTACAATAATTAAATTTCGTGTACCCTATAATAAGATAAATGTCAAAACATTTATCTCCATTTTTACGTCTTCCACCATTCTCAAAAAATTCTATTCTTGGTTTATTCCCATTTTTCTTCCAACTATCTTTATAGTTGATAATTGAAAATACTCTTGATGTATTCCCAAACCATTTTTTATATATTACTTTCACTATTTTATACCTCCATTCATTTTTGCATTGAAGATAGCTTTCAGATATTCTTGTGGATTATCTTTTGCAGCCTGGAATCCTCTTTTCTGTCTCTGAATATCATCTAGTACGGGCTTGTACTTTGGACTGCTACTTACTTCATTTCTATATTTTTGTACCTCTTCACGAGTTACAATTTCTTTATCTACTAGAATTCGCAACACTACTTGCACATCAACCAATGCTTTCATAATAGTTTCCTGCATCTGCAATTCATGCAAGGCTTCGTCCGGTTTATAATAAGAATCATTACTTACCGCCAATATTTTCACCTCCTAGATTTCTACCCATTTTATCACCACAATTCACTTGCCAAGTTTTTACTAAATATTTTATCTTTTAATCTATAATATCTTGGATTGTCTTCTTCTAGATCCTGTAAAACACAATCTAAACAACGTCTAAGCTTTTTGTCATTGACTGTTATATCAGAAGTATTAATCTGCCATGTTATACCAACTTTCGAAAAACATATGTAAATATTAAAATACCAATTATATTTTCCGAATTCGTCTACACAGTCTTTTTTGTACTCATATACTTTCTTCTTATATAAAATTTTTGCCAACTTAATTCTCCTTTGTGTTTTTATCTTTTATAGGCAAAAGCCATTTTAATCCTGAAAAAGGAATATGGTACAATTCACCTTTTTCTTCGTCGTACAAGTCAAGATTGCCTGAATTGTAATTTAACAATATTCCAACAATACTTTCTTCATATCCTTTGTAAAATTCGAAAGTAACTTCGTACTTCTTATTTAACGCATTTGTAAATGAATACATATTCTATCATCTCCTTATTTATCATATGTGTATGGATCACTTTCCCACTCTGCTCCGCATGTTAGACACTCAAAGCAATCAATTTGGTAATATTTGTCTTTCTCTAATGAAAACAAGTTATAAAATATACTTTTATCAAGTTCGTGTTTTTTCCCGTACCAATTTTTGCAAGTTCTAGAAATTATTCCTTTATTTATTATACCATCTCTACAATAAGACGAAAAAGTTCTATCTTCGCCACAACACGGACATTTGTTACATCCTGCTAATGCAGCTTTTCTAATTTGTTCTTCTCTAAGACAATCTTTTTGTGTTTTGGTTATTATCAGATTACGCCTCTCGAATCCCATAATGAAAAACATATTTCTTTATTTGCTTATATACAAGCTTCCATCAGCCTTTAATCTTGGAGTAATTGCTGTGCCAATTCCTTCTTGACAAAGCTCACAGATACGACAATATAATTTACACCCGTCTCTTCGTCAACAAGTTGGTAAGTCTCCATCTTTCCATTTTGATTCTCTAACCATATTTTTAGTGGCTTATCTTGTTTTGCTTCAGTAGAAATTCCACATGCTCCAAGAATAAATCCGCACAATACAAAACCTGTTGCAAATATTAAACCTTTAATTTTCTTCATCTTTACCTCGCATTCTTTTTACAATACTTAATAATATTCTCTTTGCATTTGTCACAAATTCGCACCTTATAATTTCTTTCTGTTCTGCTAGGATGAACTCCTGCAATAAATTCTAAACCATTCCAATCTGAGCAATTCACTGTAATACCATTTTCTTTAGATACTTCTCTTCTGCAAATATCACATACTTCAATTACTGCCATTTAAGATCTCCTCATATTTTCATATCTAATATAATCTTCTAAATCTGATATCTTCTCATTAAGATCATCCACTTGCTCCTGGAGTCTGTCTACTTCATCTTCGGCATCTCGCAGATAACCGTCAGATTTTTCAAGTTCTTCCTATAACTCATAATATTCATCGTCTGTATGAACCGGAAGTATCTTAGTAGCAAGCTCTTTATTATATTCTTCAACAAGATAAATACATTGGTCTAATGTAGAAACTGATTCCCAATGACCGTTTATATAAATCAATTTAAATCACCCAATTTTTCTCCATATAATATATACTCCATTCATTTCAATTGTCATTCCGTCTTTAATAAAACCATATTCAGTTAAGTCTCCCTCCGTATCGGTTGCGCACATATCAACAAATCTCGTATCTATCACTTTTTTATATGTGTCATTTTCGTCAATTAAAGGAGAATCTACAACGCAATATTTAGCTTCTTTTAGTGGTTGTTCCATATAATCATTTGTTTTTAAATCTAAAACATTGAAAACCTCCAAAGGAAGTTGTTCGTACATTTTGCCATCTACATAAAGATTTAATTTGTAAATTTCTTTAATCATTTTTTGCCTCAATCTTATGTCATTCGTTCCATCTGTCACAAATCTCTTTTCCGAGATATTTTAAAAGATCCATCCAATCATCATAATCGATTCTATGTCCTTCTCTGATAAAATCTTTATAACGAAGAACTGTATAACCATCGGATTCATTTGTTGTAATCTGAATTTTATTTTTTTTGAACGATGTACGTTTTGTTAAATAACTATATTTTAAAAAATATTCTTGTCCACAAGAACCTTCAACAAAAATTGTTATAGGAATAGAACTACAATCCACTTTAAAGTTATAAACAATTTCATCAAACGTTCCATCTTTGTCTCTTTTGCGAATTTTTATACTATCTAAATCGATATCATGATTTATTGGAACTGTATACTTATCAACAAACAATGTTATATACGGTATTTTATAATGCACAATTCTCACCTCTCAATCATATGGCATCCATTCTGGATCTCTATATACTACTTCACTTTCACAATACACTTCGTCCATATCAAAATAGCCATCACATCCAGACAAAGCCCATGATAAACAATTTATCATTTTCATTACTTCTGACTTGTTGTATACCGCAAATAATTGATTCTTGTCATAGTCTGCAATAATATTCAAATCATCAGTAGACCAATTTGTTTGTCTGTTCACATCTTTTTCTGAACCACACTCATGTGTTGGAAGCAACTCTAAATTACAATTATTGCCAACTTTAATATGTAAATCTTCTTTTATAAAATCAGATACATACTCTGCATATACCGTTCCACTAGGTTCTTTTAATAATTGTTCTCTTGTTAGAATTCTCATAATCTTACTTCAACTCCACTTCGCCATAGTCAAGGGTATTGTCTTCAAACATTTTGCAGCCCTGATAATAGCATAAAAATCCAAGTTTTTCATCTCCTAGTATTCTCTTACTGTCATCATAATTAGGATTTAACAGTTTATATAAGTCATCAAATGTCTTTTTATTTAAAAAAACATAAGGATCAATAAACATGTTTTCATGTTTTGTTTTGAAAATGCCTATTGCCGATTGTAATAATCTTTCATCAACACCACTTCTAATTGAATAAATAAAGCTCATTTTACCTCGTTTCTTTCTTTCGATTGCACGTTGCTCTTTTAATAATTTACAATTTCCACAATTGTTTCTGTTTTTGCAAAACCAACATATTATCACTCCTTCCTAAATTCAACTTCATTCATCTTTATTTTTCTCCATCGCTGTTCCTATTTCCACTGCGATGAGCTGCAATACGTCAATTACAACTGAATTTCCAAATTGCTTATAAGCTTGGTTTGCACTCTTACAGATTTTATAGGAATCTGGATAACCCATAATTCTAGCACATTCACGAGGATGCAACTTTCTCGTCCTTCCATTTATTAAATAACCACCTGTCTTCGCAAATACACCTCCACCGTATGCAGAAAGAGTAATTGCAATTCCTTTTGTGCTGTAAATTCTTTCGCCTTGTCCACCCTTATTTACAATACCTAAACGAATAGATTTATTGCTATATTGATTATCCTCTACTCCGTTATAGTATGCATCTGGTCTTTCTACATATAAATCCTTGAGCATTTCTTCATCATCAAGGAGAAAATCTTCAACATGGTGTGTTAATTCAAATGGCTTTGGATATTTAAAGTCATTAACATCTAAATCATTTCTAAAGCACACCATATAGATTCTTTCTCTCTTTTGTGGAACACCATAATCTACAGCATTCAGTACTTTCTGATAGAATGTATAGCCAAGTTCTTCCATAGTTCCTTTCACTACTTCTAATGTTTTCCCGTCATCATGTGTAACAAAATTCTTCACATTCTCCATAAATACAACTTTAGGTCTCTTCGCTTTTACAATTCTAGCAACATCAAAAAACAATGTTCCTCTACTATCTTCAAACCCTCGCTGCTTGCCACTTATTGAAAATGCCTGGCATGGGAATCCGGCACAGAGGATATCATGATCAGGAATTGTATTTTCATCAACCTGAGTAATATCTCCTTCTGGTATATCACCAAAATTCTCTGCATAAACTTTCTGCACCGGAACATCCCACTCATTTGAATAAACACATTTTGCACCTAAGGATTCTAATGCAATTCTGAATCCTCCCAAACCTGCAAATAAATCTATAAATGTGTATCCTGTTAGCAACCTCTTTTCTATTGAAATCATCTTCACAACTCCTTGCTTTCAATAATGCTCCAAAGTTCCTCTTATATGTTTGAACTTGTCTTCATCTTCAAGATTTTTAAATTCCTTACATAGATTCAATGTCATATTCACACCTACTCGAACGGAGTATCGTTCATTATACATATAGAATTTTATGTTAAATACAAAAACTTGGCATTGGCTGTAATTTAAAAAGATTCTTCTCATGCATTGAATCAATCTTCGCTTTTACTTCATCATCTGGTTCAACTCCATCTCTGATATATTTGTCTAAAATGTCGTATGTAAAACCAAGATTGTCCTCGTCTGTCTTACCACAAAGACCATCAGCAGGTGTTTTTTCAACCAACTCAGATGGGAGTCCTAACTCACGACCAATCTACTACAATTAATGTTTTGCTCATTTTTAGTTAATCTCCTTTAGTTAATATTCAATAATTCTATATACTTTGTTCCATCCTCGTACAATTTCTTCTTTACTACTGCGTTTGTATACTGACCTGTATTTTGATTATACTTTCCATATGCCCGTCTATTATCAATCGTATATTTTTCTTCTTCATATTCAACAACAACCACATATTGAGCTTGTTCCGTATCGACCGATATTACGTCTCCACAGAATGAATAGCCTGTGCTTTCCGGCACATAATATGTGTCAACGACTTTCACCTCAACCGTACATACTTCCTCACTAACACAATTCGGTTCTGCAAAATTCAAAATAAGTATGAAGATTACAAATGCTATACAAAAGAAACTAACAATACTTTCATCTGACATCATAACCACCTTTCTCATATTCCTCTAATCTTGCATCTATAATTTCTTGCTGCACTTTCGATGATATGTATAATCAATAGACTTGCTTCCTACATTTTCTTTACCAGAAACACATATACCATCTATAGAACTTCCACACATAAACTCATTGCATTCTTTTCCTTGTCTTTGACAATTCATATATTAATCTCCACCTCTCTATTTTGATGGCTGTTCCGATCTTGAGATGCTACTATTAGGCTCACATAACGGATAACTATTTAAGCTACACTGTTACACCATCGTTTTATGAAATTTCTCTTTCAAATTAATACATCGTAATTTCTTAATACTCCACGTAAATCATCAATCAGATCATATACAATACCATCAGCTTTTGATTTCGCATATTCTTTTACTGAATCAATATCCACATCAATATTAATTACATCTTTACAATATGAATGACCGGTAAATTCTTCTCCATAACAAATTCTGTCAAATGGCACTTGATACCATGAACCAGTGTCCCCATCTACACAGCCGAATACTAATTCAGTGTTTTCGTCATATCCAATTTCCTTCAATCTATTAATAAGATCTGCCACTTTTAGTGTTGTCATAATTCTTCCTTCCTTTATGAAATATAAAACGGACGTTTCATTAACTTTTTACTCTACATATACGCTCACATTTAGCGTAAATTTTGCCACCATTTTCTTCATAGTACTGTTTTACCAATTCGTCCATTTTCTCATCTACATCTTCTTCGTTTATATCAATCTCATAAGCATATATGCAAGTCTCAGAATCGCCTTCTTCCTTCATAATGCGAATAAGATGTACGACTTCTGTTTTAACCTCTTCCTTCTCATGCTCTTTCTTCTGCTGTTTGAGGATTTCAAGTACTTTGTCAGGATGTTCTGCCCTGAAAGTTATGCATTCATAAACACCTTTTTCTTTACTGATTGGACATTTTCTACAAGGCACACTACACATCTCAGCTTGAATTCTAATTGCTTCTTCTGCTGTCAGTTCGCCCTCGACTAATCCTTCAAGCATTCCGTCTGTCCACATATAGTCATCTTCTACAACTTTGTAGCAATCATCATACACGTATGCAATCGTTACAACTTTCTTTAACATTTCATCCATTACGTATAAAAAACCATACTTCTCATCTATGTTTAAATCTTCTCTAACTCTTACCTTGTCTCCAACTTTATATTTCATTACGCTTCTCCAATCTTCATTTAGTTGTAGCATTATAGATTTTTAGTCATAATCAAAATCTCCTAATTCAACTTCCTTATCACATAAAGGGCAATTACAATACGCTCCGTCGCACCAATAATCTGTTTTGAAGTCTACATCCAAAAATGGAACTTCTACATCATTGAAACAATGAGGACACATGAAATCCACGGAAACAGGTGCGCTTATAATTGTGTAATCTACTGGATTATTTTTGTCCATCACTTTTCACCAATCAATTCAAATCTGTATTTCTGCTTCACATCTGGGTATTTCACATGATCAACCTTGCTCACGAACATTCCATAAGGTTGCTCCAAATAGCTCCGCCCTCACATTCATAAACCACATAAAATTGCCCCGGTGCTTCCGTATCCTGGCTGATATGTAAAACCTTAACTGTATGCCCCTTAAAATGTCTGTAGACTTGCCCTACAACAACATTTCTATCGTTATCTACTGGAACTTTTCTCTTGAAATGTTTCTCGCATCCCGCAAGATCGCAGTTGTAAAAATTCAATGGGTTTTCATTTCGGTGTAGCTGCCATAATATTTTCCTTTCAAATTTGTCGCATGGCTTATACTGTTTCTATGTTTTTGAGTTTTCTTTGCAGAAGCTTGATTACTTTATAATATCTGTAATTCTGTCGCAATCCAATCTTTTTGACATATCGAAACTTGATTGTAAATTTAATATGTTTACAAAGAAAATAGTTGCAAAAATCAACGGGTGTCAGATGGTTCAGATGTTCAGAATCACCTATAAAGCCCATAAAGCCATTCTGTTCATCATAGCTAAGTGGCTTTGTAAATACATAGACGATGCTGTCGGTGGCAAACTTTTCCATATCAGTGAAGTCTTTGTTTGCCGACTGCCATCTTAGTCTGGTCAAAAATATGTTATGGTCTTTTATAGGATTTTTTTCTAATGTATTGCACATAGCATTTTTCTCCATTCTTCGAGTTAATCGGTCTTTTATTTGAATAAATTTCAGTTTACTGCGCCTATTCTAATCAATATCTGCATTATTTTATACTTATCACATTCCACGTGTTTACAATTTCTACACCTCAACAGAGATGCTTTACTACACTCAATCATAAAATCGCTCCTCATACCAAATATCTGCCATAGCCCTTGTCAGTTGAACGCCCTCCAAAATAGTGTATCGTTCAACCTTTTTCTACTCAATTACATAATCTTCATCCGATAATACAATATCTAAACCATTGAAATTGTAATCAGATTCAAACCAAGTGTGATTCGTTTTTATATACTGTATTGCTTTTTCTCTTGCAGATTCATAGCTATCCGCTTTTATTACAACTTGATAGCTATCGTCTGCAAACCTAGCTATATACAATTCCATATTTTCACCTCAATCTCCAATGAAATCGTCATTCAATCTACCTCGCATTGCTTAGCACCGGATTTCACAATCTCAATACATTTACATATTCTTTGGTATTCATTAATGCCATGTGCTGGTGTTCCGTCATTCAATTTATCCGTTACTGCTTTTGCTATTCTTTCTTCAAATGTACTCATAATTCGTTCATTTCCCTCAAATCCCCGACAACCGAATACTGACAGCCATTCCAACCATCAATATTCAATTGTCGAGGTGCTGTTTGCTCTTACTTCTCTTTGTATTTCTCCAAAATATCTGTAATTGCTTTCATGTGATCCGACACTTTCAACAAATCTTCATCACTGATTACTGCAAGTCCCATATTCCTTTTTAATTTCTCAATTTCATACACTCCATCTTGAAAGTTAGCAAACAGCATTGCTAAGTGATTTTCTTTTACTGCATTTGAATCCGGCTCATAGAAGATTTCTCTTTTATTATGTTCTCCAAATTTATCAGTAAAGAATTTTGTTCTCTTTGGAGTAATTCTTGTAATTTGTGCCGGAGTAATTAACTGATGCCGGAATGATGAACTCCATCCACAACTCACTTTTTTTGCAACTCCAACCCAATCTCCGACTTTCAATGTGTCTTTGTCTATCACTTTTAATTCAATGTTCATTCTTCTCACCTATCGTTTTTTTCCTTTATTCTTTGTCAGCTCCATCCGCAAATCATAGATTTTCTGGCATATCTCATCACAGATTCTTTCCGCATCCGGATTGCCTCTTAATCCGTTAACGTATTTGACGCCACATATTAAGCAAGTCAGTTTTCTGATGCAATTCCACACATTCGTTGTTTCGTTTCTATCAAATTGCTTTGCCAGTTTTCCGTTGTCCTTAAAAAGCGGATATCCAAACCATTTTCTCCTTGAATTTTCAAGCACCACGCCTGCGTCCTTTCTTTCGGCATTCTGCTTCATTTCTTCCATTACAGATTTTCTTATTTCTGCAATAATTTCTTGTTTTTCCTGTTCTGTCATTTTTCTTCACCTACGCAAATCTTAATTGCTCCTCTGTATCATCAATGCTCATGTTCGGCATTCGCTCACCAACCTTAAGATACGGGCAGTTTGCTTCTACAAGCTTTTCTGCCATAACTGGCACCACACTGTTACCGATTCTTGCGACTTGCTTTGCAATCGGATATTTCTTCCAGTTCTGTATGTCCATGCCGTAGTTCAAGCTCTGCCCATCCATTAAAAATCAAATTATAGATAGCTTCCGTTGAGTAATTACCATTTGTATCCACAAAATATCCGCTTACTTTAAATATCTTTGCCATTGCTATTCTCCTTATCTTCTAACAGTTCAGGATCGTCATAGATATTGCCAATAACTTCCCAATCCTCACTTACCCAACACTCCATCAATTCTGTATTCCCATCAGATATTCCTCTAACACAAGATGATGGATTTTTGTGTGTATAAATCATAAAAGAACAATTCGCAAAAATAATCTCTGCGTAATAGTTGTATTCTTCATCATGACAGAATGGATATTGAAATCCTCTTAATATATCTCCCTCAAAGATTTTCTTTCCGTTCTTGTCGGTCAGTCCTGTGTACTGGCAAATCGTATCCGGTTTAACATCCGCAAAATCAATTGCATTAATATCCCATTCATCACAAGCCGTTCCTTTGTATTCATTAATCACCAAACCACCTACAAAAACGTGCCTAGGTTTTGGGTAGCCATCGTCAAACAAATATCCATCTATCCACTTGCCATTATCTACACGTTTCCCTCTAAAAAGTATTTCTCTATTCATAACTGTCAACTACCTCCAACTTCTTCAAATCATCAACTGACCATACAGTAGGAGATACAACATTAACCATTGGAAACTGTACGTTAAAACCACTAATATATGTATGATCAGAATCAACACTAAACCACTTATCGTTAACTGCATGAATGTTCTTATACACAAATAGTTTACCATCCTTGTCTCTAATAACATATTTATAAGTGTTATCAATATAATCTAAAAACGCTCTATCTCTCTTAGAAATCACCGGACGTTTAACATACTCAGATTCCGCCCATTTTCTTATTTCTTCACTACATGAAGACATATCAGTAGTAAACAAGCATTCTCCGCACGATATTTCACAACATGGTCTAAGTTCCCCTGTTGATCTAACAACAGCAATACTGTTCCCATCACACGCAATTTTAATAATCTCTTTTGCGTACTTCTCTTTATTCTTCATCTCTTCCACCCCACCAAAGTTTATCTACCAATTCACTACTCAAATTCTTGATTATTTTTTTCTTTCCGCATTTTCTGCATTTCAATGATATTTCGCCAAATAAACTGCTTGCAAATTCAACATCATATTCATGCTTGCATAGGAACTTAATCTTACAGCCATTTTTTCTCCAACTCTTGAATTTTTCTTTAAATTCAATTGCAAAACATATAATTACACAAGCGATTGTTACCATCCCAACCACTATTAAAATGTTTTTTACAATTTCAATCATCTCTTCGACATCTCTCTTTCTTACAATCCAGAAGTGTATACTTTTTTCTGAAATCCATGATCGCATTTCCAATTTTTACTGTTGGCAGCAAATACGAATATAACTGTATTCGATTTAACACAGCATCTAATTTATTCTTCATTTGTTCCACCCTCTCTACCAGCAACCCATGTCGTGTCTATCACCAATTGCGTTCGGATTTATCATGTATGATCGTTTTAATTCCGATTCGTCCAATTGATGTTTTAATCGACTTACTTTTTTCTTTAGTTCTATGTTTTCTTGTAGTACTGCCATGAGCTTACAGTTATCACGTTGATCACATTTTGTGTCTTCGGAGTAATTTTCGCATATTAGACATAACTCTTTTTTAGTCATCTCTTCCACCTCGCTTAACAATTTCAATGGCTACTGCAATACCATTCGCATAACCCTTTGCAGAATCAAATTGCATTGGATTCTCTTTTATACACCTAGCTTTTTCATCGTCTGCCAATTTTAATTCTTCTTCAAGTAGCGCCACAACCTTTCCAACATCAAATGCTGTCGGTGAATTTGAGAGTAATTCTTTTACATTGGCAAGCAATATACTGCACCCGTCAATATATGGCTTGCCACCCCTTCTTTTCTGGTAATGTCTTCCCACTCTAATAGCAGCTTTTTCAATTTCTTTTACCATAGCGTCTGCATCAATTAGTCTCATTTTCCTCCATCCTCTTTTGAAAGTGTCCCATAATAGATCCAATATATCGAATCAAAACTTACAAATATATCATTTCCGTCAAATCTAATATATTTAGGTTTCTCCCCAAAATGAACTTTCATCCTATTCTCCTATTGCATTTTATCCAACTACAATTTTTGATTCAACTTTATCTACGAGTACACTAGAATCGAAAGAATCAAGTTTATTATCGTTTAAATTTATTACCAAATTTGGAAACCTGTTGTCTGTTTTTACAAACCCATCTTCATCAATTTTCATATATAACTCATCTTGGTACAAAAAAGATTCACCTATTTTTATATTTTCTACAGTTGTTTTAATATTATATTCTATTTTCATAATGCTTCTCCTTATAAATATTTTAGTTGTCATCCAACTTTCTTCCGCAATACGGACAGTAATTTATATCCAATCGAATATGTATAAATCCATCATTATAGTCATCCCATTCCATTGTCTCTACGTCCAGGTAATAGCCATTATCTCCACGAAAGACTTCGCATTCGTATGAATTTTCATCACAATACTTACACATAGTTATTCTCCATTATGAAAGATCGATTTCTTCACAACACTCCAACAGCTTGTTTCTTTTTACGATCTTCTATGTAGTATTTATATTCTTCCCTCTTGCAGAACTCCGTAAAATCCGCATAGCTCTGATAGAAGAAATCTGGATTAGCCCTTGCTCTGTAGCAAGTAGCTTTCATTTTGCATTCTGTACATAAACACATTGTAATATCAGGCATAACAGCCACTTCTTTCTTCCAAGTCTTTATTCTCCGAATTGTGTTGTTCTTCGATCTTTTCTAACTTCTTATTCCAAACTTCAGCACAATGCTCTGCCATTTCTTCTGTATGAAAACACTGACATTTTGAAACTTCAATATTGTAAGTAAATCAATAAAGTACATCGCCTGTGACCAGCTTGAAATATTCTACATATCTTTTACATACATGATATCTTCCAGAGCGACTTCCAAGTTCCACAGTCCAAACAGCATCTCCAACATCAAATTGAGTATTAAAATATTTCTTCATATCCTTTATTCTCCTTTTAAAATCGACTCAACGTATTTATCATTCTCTTTGTCTGCATAATATTTGTAAGCCAACAATGCAGGAAAGTCAGTATTTTTGCCCTTTGTCCAAAGAAGATACTCACACCAATTAGGTTCCGGATTTTCATCTTCATTTCTTTTGAACCAACTCGGATTTTCAAACATTTTTGCAAATTGATTATCATAATCGCTATAATTAATGACTTTCTCTTTTTCATATCCCTTGATTCTAACAAGCACACCTTCAACAATAACCCTCTTAGCAAGACGACATAACCAATTCACAAACTCCCTATACGTTTCCTCAAATTCTCGATCTCGCAAATCACCAGTTACTGTAATTAAATAATCATCTTGCATCACCATCCATCCATGGTTGTATGATCGATGACCATATCTATCTCGCAAATTATCTGTCTTCATCATGAACTCATCGCAGGAAGAACTATTGTTTGTTCCTGGCATTTGAGTAAAAGAAATATGCATGTCACTTTCTGACCCTGTTACATTGGGAAGATGATCAAGAACTGTATTCAATATGTAAGTCATTTCTGCCTGTGTTCTTCCAATCGGAGAAACAACTATTGTTCCTTGTATGTGTGTCCAATAGCTCATACGCTCACACCTACTTTCTTCTGCATTTTAAGAAAATTTGCCAAGCTATGTAACATGGTTTTATATTTCTCTTCCTGCGACATTTCTGTCGGGAATGTTTTGTGGCTAACTGAATATCTCTGCAACCATAAGTCCATATCAATATCATGTTTATAGGCATAAGCCACAACTGCAATAATTGCGTTTTCATTTTCTGGTGCAAGCACCGGAGAATTAGGTTTTACAATTCTAAGGTCTTTAACGCATGACTCAATATATCCAAAGTAGTCATCAATGTCTTCGTCCGTGCAATCCGGATCAACAAATTTTTTCACAAAATCAATTGTTTCCATTTCAGAATCATCCGAATTTATTTTTTCAGATTTTTTTTCTTCATCGATTTCAGGATTTCCATTTATGTAATCTGAAAGGAGTTTATTTATGTAGTTTGCTTTTGCTAAAATTAACTTTTTGTCTTTTGTATGTTTATTATTCTCTAACTCAAGCCATGTGCTTCCATCTATTTCTGTTCCTTTTAATGCATCAAACGAAGATAAAAATTTTCCAAGAACTTTATTTGAAATTTCTTTATTTTCCAATTCCTTCATTACCAACATCCAAGATGGTAAATTCTTTGCTGAAAAGAGTTCAACAATTTTCATATCTTGAAGCTTATTAGAGAACTGACTAAGTTTATCAAAGTATTTTTCAACCAAAGAAAAATCTTCCTCTTTTGCATTATCATTTAAGTATTTACAAATGTCTTTCGGGTTCTTTTTCCAGTCTTCAAAATATCTTGCTGCCATAACACATTCTGATACCGTTCGTTCCCAATTTCCTTTCTTTTTATCTGTCTCAGAAAGGGTTGTCCCATTAATTAGAAAATCATGAGTTGTAATTTTCTTAATTCTTTCAGCAAAAGCACCAATATATGTTAATGCTTTCTGAGATGGTGACATGCTTACAGTTGAATTGTATAACAATACAAGATCGCTTGTTTCTTCTGGAGTGCAATCCTGATAAACTGCCGCAGCGAGCTTGCATTTGCCCATTCTTTTCTTCAACTCTTTTGGGAAATCATCATACGTCTTATTTACGAGGTCAAAAACTTTAATCTCTTTTACAATGTCACCATTTTCATCACGAACTACTTTGCCATTTTCATCAACCTTATTATCCTGATATTCAATGTAACGATTTCTAATCGATCTAGTAATTTTATATCCATCAAAAATAAAACGTCTGATTGCTTCTGTTCTTTGACCCCCATCTACTACATAAGTTTGGATTGTTCCGTCGTCGTGATTTTCTTCTGCGAGAATTATATTTGGGATATATACTCGTTTTGTTGCAACTGTTGAATAAATCAGATTATTAATCATTTCATTACTCCAACAGAATGCACGTTGTACTGCCTGATCTACTTTAATATCACCATCTTCTACTGACTCCATATACTGTGATATATTTAATGTTTCTAATCTGTATTCACTTAACATTGTATTTCCTCCTTAATTCTCTTGTTCTTGTATTATTTTTAATCGCCCTTATGCTGTCATTATATACAGCATTATTAATATGTAAGATGTCTTCGATTTCTGTTTGCGAAAAACCATCTGCAAGCATATATAATATTTTTTTTTGTAAACCAGAAATTCCATCCAAATAAGTTTTCATTTCATTTGAGCAATCGTCATAATCATCTGAAAAAAGATCTTGCATTACCTTATCTTCGATTGATACGTCTTCCGAGAAATTTTCCCAAAGTTCCTTTGAATCATCCTCATTTATTCTAGCGAATATTGAAATGTCAAATACGGGGGTTTCTTCCCAACGTTTTTCATCTTCGTTCCATTGCATTTCTCTTGCACATCTCATAGGATTTGTTAAATCTCTTGAGTATGTCCAAAATTTTTTCCAAATATTTCCCCATAAATAGGTTTTGAAAGAGGCAGTTTGGTTTGGATCGTATGTATCAATGCTCTGAGTAAATACTAAATACCCAAGACTTTTTAAATCATCATTAAAAAACCTAGGCATCCGTTTTTTCTTAATCAACTCATTTAAAATACTGTTAAGTTCTGCCATGTTATTTGACAGATATTTCTCCCCAATCTTTTCAGCTTCTTCTTGCGTCATGATCATCCTGTCATACTGTTGTTGTGTGAAATACATCGTTACCACCTCTAACTTTCTTCCTCATCTTCTACAATTCTAAATTTATACTTTCTTCCTAATAACCCAGCGATTGCTTTTCTTGTTCGTTCTCTTGAGACTAATTTTGGATTTATTTCGGAAATTACATTCTCAATAATCAATAACTCATCTTTGATTTCTCTTCTCTTTTCTCGATTAATTTTAATATCTTTGTATAGCAACCATCCTTTGTACATATCCTTTGTCTTCTCTAGTTCGATTGTATGCAAGATATTGAGAATATCGTTGTCTACATTCTTAAGCCTTTTAATTAATTCTGTATAACGCTGCTGTGCTTCATTCAGCACGTCTTCACAAGTTCCAAATTTTTCTATCCAGCAAGTAATATTTGAAGATAAATCTTTAATAACGGCTTTATCTATTAGGTTATGTGTTGCTTTATTTTCTATCTGTGGAATTGCCTCTACTTTAAAATTTAACTTCTTGAGAGTCTTTGGAAGATTGTCCAAAATATTTCTGGCTTTTGAATATTCGAATTCTCCCTTTTCGTTTTCGCCACATGTATCTGGTCTTCCGTTGGGCGAAAGCTTGATGTACACATTTTTGTGGTTGCGAATCATGTAATCCAAAATTGATCACTCCTTTCTTCTGATACCAACTTATTCTCATGAGTTTGTAAAAAAGGGCACACAAAAAAGACCTTGAAATTCTCATTTCAAAATAAAATGGTTTTTGATGTATGCTCTATGTCTATAGAACAAGAATCGACCCATATTCTGTTGTTTGTAGTTACAGGGAAATATTGGTAGAAACACCAACAATAACTTGACTATGCTTATACATTTATGTAATAATGTAGTCGCATAGTTAAGTTTGCCGACTTCTCTATGTGATATATGTATTGGGAAGAAAGTTGTGGATTGCCGTCCTTATCAACTTTCTTCTTTTTTTATTCCCTTATATTAACCAATTATATTCCAAACATTTGTTCGTGTCAATATCTTTACGAACATCCGTTCTGTTATTCTATTTTGGGGAATGCAATATTCCTCAAAATATCACGTTCGCTTGTAATCTCTCCATAAAGCGACAGTATCCCAAACATTTCCATATCATCATAAGAAATGTCTTTTGCAAGATCCACCAGACGTTTCCCCTCTGATTTCTCTTTTGTAATTGTCTCTTTATGAACATAATTATCACGGTTCATATAAAAAATTTTGACTGTATCTCCAGGAGCTTCGTCAATCATTCTCTTTGCCGTTTCCTTACTAACAGTGATTCCTATTACCTTCATGCCAGTACCTCCTTCCAATCAATATTTTCACCATAGAACATTGTATTGAAGCAAACTCGATTTACAAGATTCCTTTCTTCTTTATTTTCAATTGTTCCAAGCTTTCGAAGAATCTCATGCTCTTTATCTAGGGTACAAGGTTGCTCGCCCAATACCATTGAATATAGAGACAAACCAGTTTCGCTTCTAGCTTGAATGCAACCGTGAACTGGCATATTCTTTCTTTTAATCACATGAGTTAAAGGCATTGCAATCACTGTAGGAGCTGTTGTTGTGCCTAACTCATTGCCAACAATTACATATGGACGTTTCTTTTTCTGCCTATGACCAGTAGGTTCTTGTAAAACTATTTCTGCCTCTACTACATCGTACCGATGTAAAGAATTTTTTGCTTTTTCCATATGTATACCTCCTTTCTCTTATGTATTGCTAACCTTTTATGCTCTTATTGTAAAATATCTTTTACCATAAGTCAAGTTATTTTTACATTTTGGTAAATTATTTTTTACTACCAGTAAAATATATTTTATGATATGATATATTATATCCTTTACATATACAACAAGGAGGATAACTTTCATGGATTTTTTATTAAACGATGCATTAAAAGACAAGCATATTTCCAAATCAAGTCTTGCAAAACTGTTAGGAGTATCCAAACCGACAGTTTTGAAATTATGCAATGGCACAGCAAATAGCATTAATTTTGATGTTCTTGAAAAATTATGTATCATATTAGATTGCACACCAAATGATTTATTTAAATTTGAAAATGCTTCTAATGGCGTGGATCTCAGAAAGACACAGATTTATCTTAATTCTCTTATCTCCTCTGATGAGTTTATTGAATTAATCAAGAACACAATTGAAGATCTGGAAAATAAAAAAGACGATACAAAATAAGTATCGTCTTTGCTTTATTATTTTTTCTTCCCTGTATCATAATCATATAAAGTTGGATGTTGATTTTTCTGAGAATCCAAATATCCAACCTCGTCCGCATTTACTCTGTCATATATCTTTTTACTTTTTATGGCTGCATCTTCAGATTCAAACAATCTGCTTTCTGAAACCCTGAATGCTCCACAAGAGTCAATTAGTTGAATCGTATATAAATCCCCTTGTCTGTTCATCACCTTTGCTTGCTTCACACTTAAGTTGTTTTCCAAAATGTAAACAACATCACCTCTTTGAAACATTCTCGTGCCTCCGTATGATTTCTGTTATTTCTTTCACCGTGATATTATATCTCTTTGCTACAATCCTTTTGTCGTTGTATACGCCAAGATCTTTTATAATATCTTCATCGTTCCATTTTATATTTTCAGGCTCGTTCATAAATCCTTCCATTTTTCAATCTCCGTTTCCAGTTATTATTTCCACATCTTCAGAAAAATTTGACTCATTTGAAAAAATACACATTCTTTCCTGTGCTTCCATAATCTCTTCATCTGATATGCAAATATACCTTAATGTAATTCTCATATCGGAATGTCCAAAGATAAGCATTAATTGGATCAGTGCCTTTTCTTTGTCCGAAGACGCTTTATAATAGGAATGTCCATACGTCTTCCTGAGTCCATGCGTTCCTATCTTTCTTTTGATGCCGGCTTCAATTCTTACTTCTTCCACAATATCATACCATGATTTTTCGGATATTGCACCTTGTTTGTTTGACGGGAATAAGAAGTCATTTAAACTTGGACTCATGTTATGTGAATCTAACCACCTTTTCCAATTTGATATTGCGAACCGAAAATCTCCGTCATATCTTAGTGTTATATATTTTCTTTTTATAACATGTCCTTCATTATCTCTGTAAGTTGTTTTTTCTGGAACAAACTGTTGTTGCTTTCTGATGTTCCAATTATCGTCATACACATCTTTCCATTTTAGCTTACAGAAATCCCCACCTCTCAATCCAATATTGATTGCACATAAATACATCGTTAGATTACGCATTGCATTCTTTTCTTTATTTTCTGTTTGTGCAGATTTTACTCTCTGAAGCAAAATCTTATATACAGATAATATTTCGTCTCGTGATCTTAAGCATTCCATTTTTGTTGACACTGGTGGTTTCTTTATAAAATCTTTTACATTTGCTTTATCAAAATTTGCTACATGTAAGCCGTTATTCTTTTTCTTATAAAACGGAATTACTGTTGCTAAGTTTGTGTTCATAAAATCAACCTCCTAACATGTTATTCTCAAAATTTTATATAATAAAAAAGGAACTAGCTTTTGCCAATTCCTTTACTCACGCCCATTATCCAACACTTCGCTCAAATCTTCAAAGTCTTCTCTGTTTCCAATCCTCCTCAAGTAACAATGTCCTCCATCAACAGCCACTGATTTGCACTTACAAAATTTAAAATCGTGTACTGTTTTACTTTCTATTATATCTCCACATTTCTTGCAACAGATCTTGTTTACAATAATTTTTCCCCATATGCTTTCCTTTCTATCTGATTTAAAGACTTTTTTCATTCTGTTAATGTTTTTCATCTGCATCACCCATTATATTCAACAATTCCAATTTGGCTTCCCTGCGTTAGAACTATTTTCTTTTCTTCGCCATACTCCCAATCATCAACCATAAGTTCATCCACATCATCAAGTTCTGTAGCAAAATTAGAACCATAAGTCTGTATCATTCCAATACATACCGGAAGGTCTTCGTCATAATCTTCTAATGCAGCTTTTAATTCTCCTACTGTCATCATAATTTTCTCCTTGAAATGTTTGATTCATCGGGTTACACATTCCAACCCATTCTTCTTTTTTCATTCAAATTTTTATTATATGGACAATCTTTTATTCTACATTTTCCGCACCAACCAATATCACTAGCATCTTCTCTCGTATACGCTTCATCGTAATCACATAATTCATGATCCATAGATTTTATTTTCATATAATCGCCTCCGTTTGAAAACAATCTTTCATTTACTCTTCCACTAACTCAACTTCATAGGTATCCGGATCTTCAGAAATTGATAAACCTCCAACTTCTCCTGCACAATACGAACATAACGCAATGCTTCTATCACCATATTCTTCACTTGCAAGTTCTTTTGCTTCTTCAGGTGAATTAGCACCATCAATTGTTTTTGTTATTGTCCCTGTGACTAACATTTGTACTTTATATTTCATAATTACATCCCTTTCAACTTTACAATTTCCATAACTTTCACATTCATATCAACAATATCTGAACCGTCCCATTTTACATATACTGGAATGTCAGATTTACCACTTACACCTTTAATCACAGTTCCGTCTTTACATCCATCACCAATAAATTTTCTTACTCTGTCTCCTTTTCTAAACGAATAAGCAACTGATCCAAGATTTCGTGATCCACAATTATTACAATGATACGACTTCTCTTTTTCATCATATCGGACATCTCTATTACCACAATCCAAGCAAACCATAATCAATCCTCGTCAATATATTTTTCTTTGATATCGTTGATTGCACATCTATATCCATTTTCCATAGCTTCAAAAAGATCATCATGGAATAATGAATTAGATAACTGTTCTTCAAGATATTGTACAATTTCCTGTGCTTTCCATTTTTCTACCATAATTATTTCAACCTATACTGTTCCATTTATAACATCAATTGCTGCTTTGATAAGTTCCGAAATATGATCAACCTTTCTTTTGTTTTCTCCTGAAACGTCAAGTTTATTAGATATTCCATAAGCAATTGCCAAATTTTTATTCAATACTTCCATTTCTTCTTCGTCTAATATAACAACTTTCTTCATTGTAACACCTCCGTTGAAAGCAATTTTTCATTTATTTATTCTTGTTCAATATCAACTGGATTTTCCAATTTTAAAAACTCTTTTCTATTTTCTGCTAATGCTGCACTAGCAATAGAGTTTATTTTGTTCTGGCAGAACGATTCGATTTCTCCCTTTGCCTCCATAACCGTTTTATCCATCTGTACATTAAACTGTTCTGCAATAAAATCCAAATTACATCCAAGATCCATGCTTAATTTTCTAAGCTTAGATATTATAGATTCTTTATCTGCCTTTGTTAGTGCTTTTTTCTGAGAAAATAAATCGGTTACATCTTGGATTAACTGCTGCGACTCATTCATCGTATCTTCTGTTTTACTTTTGAATTCATCAGTGAACTGTTTCCTTTTACTGATAAAATCACATTCAGGAATTTTACCATCTTTTTCTGTATATCTAATAGTGCAAGGTATTCCACTTCCTTGACCAAAAGATGTAATTGCTTCTGCAAACTGTGAATAACTCATCTCTATTTCTACAATAGGACTTTTACCATAAACCCAATCTCTATTTAATCCACGTTCTATATCAGCATGTTTTACTTCCATTGTAATTACATTACTATGTTCAATACTGCTTCCAAATAAACTTCTTCTACAACCGTTAGCTCTATTAAACATGATCGTTCCATACGCCGGATGACTTGTTCTTGTTCCAAAATCTGTCTCTTCTACTTTATATTCATTTTCCATATTTTACGCCTCCATAAAAATACTATATATAGTATGTACATTAGCATTGATACACTATATGTAGATTATAAACTATGATGAAATCGTCAATTCATGACTGAAACATCAATAACATTGAATCCTGCATCTTCTAAGTCTTGTTCAACACAATATCTTAATGTTTCTTCTGATGACTCATCATCATAGAATTCTGCTTCTACTTCTACAATGAGTTTCGCTTTTATTTTATTTGGCTTATCTATTATTCTTGCCATTTATATCACCTCTTCCAATCTACCAAGTAAATCATTCCTTACTTCGATTATTGCATTCAATCTTGATTCAGTGTGTTGTGGGCGATGGGACTCGAACCCATTCTTACCAGTAGTCCAGCACTATCAAACTGATTCTCGAAATCAGACTTCTTATATGCATAAAGAAAACACCTTGTACCCACAATCATCTTATTACCCATGAAAGTTAAATTTTATCGGGTTTATCTTTTTGTTCCATATAAACTGAATATTCTTTCTGCAATATCTGGTTTACACATATTATCCTCTTTAAAATATATCTAAAATGATATGATACGGATCTATCGTTTCTGCTGTAATAAAGAACCGTCCAGTTGGTTCTATTACTTCTTTTCCTTCTTTATCATATACTTTAAAGTCATCAGAAAGAAAATTTACTGGCATAACAGGCGTTCCATTTTTAACCGCCACAATAGAATCTTCCGTAATTTTATATTTGTATTCACGCTTACTACCGAAACGTTCTACTTTTACGCCAGCTCTTTCTTTATTTAAAAACATTACCTACCTCCTGGAACCTAGATTTCATTCACTCATTTTTTCTCTAATAAACTCACAATCTGGACTAACACCGATTGCTCTCATCCAACACTCCGCTGTTTCACAACATCCTTTATGAAAGTTATAATTTGCATCTTCTTCCATTTCTTGTTCATCCATTTCTGATTTATATTCAATAAGAATTTGTTTATGATCAATGTATGCCAACATCATATTTTCAATTGCATTTTTACTTATTCTATAATTTATTTTCAATTCATCAACTGGTTTGTCATCATGTTTTAACTCAAACTCATTTTTATATTCTTCTTCTGTTGTGAATATGATTCTTTTCATGACGTGATCTGCCATTACACATCTATAAGTGTTTTCTGCGTAAAAAGCATCACCTACATTAAAATTGTTCCAATTTATAGTTGTTTGTTTGTCTTTTATTATTTCATTGACATCATTAAACATCTCTTCTGGACAATTTAATAAATATCCATAACTGTTTAAATTTTTATTTTCCATACAATTATTCTCCATTCCGTTCTATGAAAACTTGGTTTCATCTATTTATTCTCCATCATTTCTTCTACAAGCTGCTTCATATATGAAATCTCTGACAAATCGAATTTCTCTTTCCTTTCGTACAATTCCTTAGACAATGGAATGTATGACATTTTCTCAATAGCTCTTTCCATATATTCATATGCTTCATCCAAGTCGTTCCAAATTTCCTGTAAATTATTCATTTGTTTCCTTTCTTGAAATAATTCTTTCATTAATTTACCACAATCTAATTTCACATTCCTCATCATAATTATTGTATGCTTCTTCTGCATCAGCGTAATTGTCAAATGTGCCAATAGTGTTTCCGCCCTCATCTACTAAAGTAATTTCCATTTTGCTTTCTTCCCATACACCATTACAAGCAATTATATTACCCTCTTCATCATCCTCATTTCCCTCGACATAATATTCAGTAACATCAAACACAGTTCCATTTGCTGATGAAAATGTAGAAATATCTGTAGTATATTTCTTTAACGCTTCGATCGCATCTTCTTTCGTATCAAAACTTTCAATGATTTCTGGATCACTATTCATATTATCCAATGTACATCCTGGCTTAATATACATTCTGTCTTTATATGCAACCTCAATATTATCTTTCTTTATCTCAAATTTAATCTTATTCATAATACTTCTCCTTTACTTTCTGTTGTGAAAGATGTATACTATATATATGATGTAAAGCAAGTCGGTACTAGACTTAGAGGATTGGATATGTATTTATCCGATCCTCTTTATTTTATCTTTCACATTCTCCACACATTTCAACCTAACCTATAATAATGTATTCTTCTTTCCAGTCTCCGTATTCGTCAAAATACTTATCCTGGTTCTTTGTAACTTCATCAACCAACATTTTCCATGCTTTGCGTTCTGGATCAGCAGATAAATCATTGTTAAGTCCTCTATAATACGCTAATCTAACCATATTATTTAATGTATCTATTCTTTCTTCTATGTTCTCCACTGTTCCAAATATACAAAACACTGTTGGTTCTGTATACTTTTCATTTTCTACTACATGAGCTGCGTAATAGACTTTGCATTCTCTGTTGGAATAAGATATTATAGACTTTCTATCAAAATCTATCTGTACATGTTCTCCGCATGTGTTCACAACATTTACTATTTTCATACTTCGTACCTCAACGACTAATTCTCATTCCATTATATCAGAAACATCCGTTCTCTTCCATCTCATAATATTCTTTTCTAAGTTCTTTTGCTTCTGTTAATTTCTCTTCGTAGTCATCAAAGTACCTAACCTCTAGTGTTTTCACTGTATCTCTGCATCTACAACACCATAGATCTTTAATATGATTCTCGTTCCTTTGTCCATGTCTACGCTGAATTCCCTCGCCTGTCACAAGGTCGCTCTGCAAACAATTCAGACAGATAAATCTTGAACTCTTGCGAGGGTTTCCAGATTTTATTTTCGATCTCCTTGCCATTTTCTATTTGCAAATCATACAATAAACCCAGTAACAAAAGATTGCTACCACAATTGCCGGGAAAAGCATAATCCTACCTCCTGTTAATAAAATCTTCCATTGCACATCCAATTAAGTAGAATACAATTCCTACTATAATTACTACCATCATCTATATCTCCATTCTTTGACTTTAGAAATTCGTTTTCCATTCTTGAAGAAAATGTTTTCATTTTCATCATACACAGCAACGGACTCCTTAACAATTCCTTTCCTGCTGCACTCTCTAATAACAACTACACATGATTCTCTTGGCATTCTTTTATTCCACATAACATCAACCACCTTTCTAATATCCAAAACAGATCCAATGAATAACTGCACATAAAACAACCATGAACATACATATAACAACCATATATGCTGTTCCATTATCTGTTATTTCATATCTTCTCTTTCTCTTTGGTTTCTCTTCTGACATACTAACCATCTGATATCTTCTTGAAATATCAATCAAATCAATACTTTTAATGGTTTCTACTACTTGAAAATCTCCAAAGTCAGCTAATACTTTCATAATTTTCTCCTTTCGTTTGCCATTTTGTTGTAATATAAAAGAGTTAGGAGATATTCCTAGCTCTTTATTCTCTCTTCGTGTATTCAATTATGTTTGTAATATTGACATTATTGTTACTTGAACTTAATTCCTTTTTCTTCCAACCATACAATCAATGGATGAAAATAACACTTTGGCATTTTAATATTAGGAACATTTTCTTTCGCCCATTTAAGCTGTTTATCAGATAATTCGCAGCCATTCATCAGATAATCTAGTTCCAACCCATGCAAACGATCAGCTATATCCAAACTATAATTCTCATACAGATATTTTGATGGCAACATACACACCCATGTTTCTGCTACTGCATATTTATTTTTTATTTTGTTTATTTTTGACTTTGTTAATTTGCTAATAATATCAATTCCATCGGCTTCTAAGTCATTTAACTCAAAATATGCCTTGATTATCTGAAGATCTGTCGCATCGTTCCATGCTTGCTCTTGTACTAATTCTTTTAATGTAATCATTGTTTTTACCTCATTAAAATACTGTTTTCATTCACTAATTGATGTTTACATACCACCAACCAGTATATTGATCTTCTTCGTTATCTCGTTTATCTTCTTCTGGATCATAATACCCTGTATTAACAAGAACATCTTCTCCCTGTGATTGATAAAACAGCTCAATCGCATCTGCTATCTTATCTGCTGCGTCTTCTGATTTTACTAGGATCTCATCTCCGTCCGACCAAATAGTATCTGAATATTTAGGAAGAAAATTTATAATCATTTCCATCCAATCAATTCTTCCGTTCATATTATCACCTCGTTTATTTCAATAATAAATCTGCCATTTCTAATATTGGTAATTCATTTCTCGCCACTTGTAACGCTTGTAAATCAGTAAGATTATATTTATTCCTAAAAGGAATTACTAAATCACACATTGCTCTTTTAGTAAGTTTCTTTCCATTTACTAATTTCCGATAATCGTTTTGAAGTTCTCCGATTTCTCTCATTAAGTTTTCCATCTTCTCACCTCTCTGAAATTCGGTTTTCATTACAATATTTTATAGGTAAAAGATTTTGAATGGGATATAAAAATTACGTCACCTGTAGTATATGTATCATTACAACTGTTTACATCAGTAATTTCTATAGTCCATCCTAAGTCATCAACATTAAGAATTTTTCCATACTTTTTAACTGTATCACCAGGATATAACTGAATACTCTTTCCAATATAATTTTGTTTGTCATATTTCATGCCATCAATCACCTTATATTCTCTTAATATTTTTTCTACTTTATTTGCAAATTCCGCTGTTGTGGCAGTAGGTGCACCAGCTAATGCATTCATTACAGTTTTAATTTCTTCTTCTGTTACCTTTACTCCACTATTCATAATATTCCTCCCAATCATTTTCACTTAACGATTCCCATAATTCAAAAATCATTTCCTCACACGCTTTCATATCTTCATAAACATCTTTCATGTCATCTGGTGCGCCATTTGTTCCATGTCCTGTATTATCTAGCCATAAATAAGCCTGGTAACTGCAATCATAACAATCATAATAATCTTTAATATCATTCAGTAGTGCGTATACATTATTATCTTCCATCTCTGCCTCAAAACTGAAATCTTGACCTGCTGGACTGCCTTGTGAAAATTCATAAGAAAAATTATCTCCGTCATTTGATTCAACATCAACTTTCCATCCGTTTTCTTCTGCAATCTCTACAATTCTATCTCTCATGGCTTGTAATTTGTTCATACAATCAACCTCCAATTAATCCTATCGTTCACTAAATAGAAAGTTCCCCACTTATATGTTCAAACGCTTTTGCTAATTCGCTGATTCCTTTGTAATTCCATTCAATATTTATTCCACAACAAGGACATTGTGGCGTTCCTTTTGGAAAAGAAAATCTCTTAAACTGTTCATCATCGTCCATTACTTCATTCGGATATGACTTTGACAAATTTTCACACAGTTGACAACTATATTTTATATTCTCCGGTTCACCGTCTTCTTCATAATGATGCTCGATAGGTCTTAACGAAACTTTTTGATTATGAACATATTTTCCACCATGTACTTTAAACAATACACTACTACTCATTAATTCCATATAATTTCTACCTCCGATCAATCTTTAATATTTTCCATTATCCATCCTATTCCTTTTGAATGCTGCTCATCAAACCAATCCCAAATTTCTTCTCTGTTAGTTCCCTTTGGAAAGATAAACCAATCTTCTTCCATATCTTCTGTATCAGGATTCATTGGTACATCTGTAAGTGTTTTCCATAGATCTTCTAACAAAGAATCGTATGTAACATATTCTTTTACGACTTCCGGTTCTGGACTCTGAATTACAATATGCATTCCATCATATAATTTCCCTTCCATAACCCATAAAACTGCCCACATAATACAAGTATCTATGTTGTTGAAATGGTCTGTATTTTCTAAATCTGTAATAGATGTTTCTTCATCATCAATGTCGCAAAGAAATACATCATAATCAAAATCCTGTTCAATTCTCTTTCCGAATCTAGGAAATCCAATTTTCCCGTAAAATACCATAATTTTTACCTCCTCAAAATGCGGCTTTCATTTACTCAACAATATATTTTCTAATTTCTTTTGTCTTTACATCTTCTATAAAAAGTATTGTTCCTGGCATAAACCAATATTTGTTTCCAATATAAACCATGTCAAAAGAGGCTGCTGATATGATTTCTCTATGTTGATTATAATAGAAATAGTATGTATTCATAATTGCTCCTCCAACATTCCAAGTAAATCATTCTTTACTTCAATTATTGTTTGTAATCTTGATTTAATAGCAACTACTGTACACATTTCTGAATACGTAATTTTCAAACTATCCTCAAGTCTTTCTATTTCCATGTCAAGCTCACCAATATATTCTTTTACCTTTTTTCTCATATCTGGCTGATTTTCGTATTGATATAATTTTTCTAACGGTTCTTGCATTTCTTGATTTGCTTCTACAGATGCTTCGCCATACATATATGTTTCTATTTTATGAGAACCAGACATTTCAAATTTTATTTTTGTTACTAATTTGTTCATATCATCTACCTCCGATCAAATATATTGTTATTCACATTCTGTACAATTATTTTCAATTTCTTCTTCCGTTTTCCATTCTTCAAGTCCAACGCATCTGCATTCACAACTGTCTTTTTCATCACAGTAAAAGCAACATTTAGCGCATTTACTATCTTGTGGAACAGAAATATCAATTAAACATTTCAACATATTATCACCCAACCAAAATAATCAATCTTCATAATTAACTCTATACATTTCCTCATATTCTTCCGACAAACTTCTTAATACATCTTTATAGATGTAAAGCTGATTGTTTTTCAAGTAATTATATAGTCCTATTTCTGTATCAAAGAATTCCTCAACGGCTGTCGAATTCGCCCATCTGTCAAAAGATACCGACGCAGCTACTCGTAACATCCATTTTCCATTTGTTCCGTTGTGTGGTTCTACAATCAAAAATAAAATCGTATCCGTTTTTGCTTGTAGTGTGGCTTCATATTCATCAACTTCATAACCGTTGTTTTTAAACCAATTCTTTATAATATCCATGATTTTTTCCTCATTGAAATGTGCTTTTCATTTTACAAATAAATTTCAAAATTTCCATTATGAAATTTTTCTGAATGCGAGCCTAATTCATCCGGTACCATTTTATATAATTCATATGATATATTGTTACAACAACTCTTACCATTGCAATCGTATTTAACAGGTTTAGAATTTAATATTATAATAAAGTATTTAATATTATCGACTTTAATATGAATTTTTTCGGAAAAACTAATTTCTATAATTATAACATTATTAAAATGAATATCTGCTTCTTCTAGAACTTTACATACAAAACATTCAATCTAATTAACACAATCTGGACGTGTTATATAATTTGTTATTGCCATACCACTAACCTCCAATTCTAAACATGAAATTTCCGTTTCATTGTTCTTTGTTTTTTATTCATAATACTCTTCTTTTACATACTGATAAAAGATAATTTTAAGGATATCTTCTGCATCAATTTTATTTTCACTTGCTGCCTCAATCACTTGCAAAACATTATCTCCATAAAATTTTCTTTTCTTTTTCTTCTTATTCTTATCGTCTAAGTAGGTTATTTCCCATACTTTTATTCCATTATCAGACATACTACATCTCCCTTCCTAACAGCCATTCTATTATTTCAATATAATTTCTATTGCATTGTCTAATGGTGTTATTCTCTCGATTTCTTCATCCATATATTCTCTAAGTGCCTGATTTATATATGATGTTTCACAATCAACAAGAATATCATTTTTTCTTGCAAGAACAACGCTGTCAGTATTTAATACTTCTAACAAATCTCTTATTTTCATATTGTTCCCTCCATCCTATCTAATACAATTCGTTAAAAGCATCTATAATTTCCTGTCGCAGCTTTTATTTCTGTTTAAGCATTTCTCCACTGCACAATTCCATTCCGTGATCTGCACTTGTTACATAATGCTCTCCATCGCTTCGTAAGTACACATCTATTTCCTCAATTCTTTTATTGTCTAATCTCATTTTCATGTAAATATGAGTTGCATAAGTATGTTCTATTAACTTTTCCGGCATATTATTCCCTCCTGGAATCTTAGTTTCATCAATTATCTTCTCTTGCACACAATGTATATAATTCTGCATCAAGCACAACTTCGCCACAATCTTCACACTCTAAACAAATGTCTGACGGATTGTCCCAATCTCCGTATGATACAATGTTCACTTTATGTCCTCTGTGTTTTTTTAATTCATTCCATAAGATCGTGTTCATATCATCCATATTACTTCCTCCTAATACTTTCCGTTTCATTATTACTAAAAATCAACATCATCATCTATCTCATTTCCTTTCTAACTAATTCTTCGTGCAACAGCCTTTCAAAAATATCACAAGTTTCTACAAATTGACTTGCTAATATGACGAGCCTGTCGGAATCAGAACAGGAATGTGATGTTTCTCTAAATTCTTTCCTAATATCCTTAGATTCTTCAAGCTGATTTCTCAATTTTGGAAAATCACTGTTGACATATGAACTTACACACTCATCTAACATATTATCCCGTTTATTCATTAAATGAATCAATTCTGTATCTTGTGAAAATATACCCATATAACACCACCCTTTCTACAAAAAGAAAAGAGCCTAAGTCATTTCTGAATCCCAATCACTAGGTAATTCAGGATTTTCAATCATTTGCCACATAGTAGCATTTGATTTAACTGGTAATCCATTAAATTCAAAATCATTTAATGCTCTATTACTTTTGCCTTTAACAATTACATAGCTCATTTAATCATCTCCATTTCCCTAGTAAATGTGAATTTCCCACTCTTCAATAACTTTCCAAGTCCAACAGCAATCTGCTGGAATATCTGAAAGTTCTGCACACCCATCCTCTATAACAAGGTTAACATCATCAGCAGAATTCCTGCTATTTTCAACTTCGTCTTTTACTTTTTGTTCATCTCTGTCCATCTATCCGCAACTGTTTTAATGGCATCATCTTTAGCGTTAATTTCACTATATCCATCTTCAACATATTTCAAGTTGCTTTCGTATTCCTCTATCATATCATTAATAAATTTTTCATTTTCGTGATATCCAAGTTCTACTAAATCTTCATCTGCTTCAATACATCCAATTAAATAATCTCTCATCTCTCTTACCTCCATTCCATATCACACTAAATCTCATAAACGTTTCTAAATGCGCTTATATAACTCTCCATTGTCAAATGAGTTTCTGTTCTTGCTTCTATTGTGTACGACATTCCACATCTCCAAAGAAAACAAGTATTACTTTGCATTGTAATGATTTGCAATCCTAGCAAACACATCTTCTGCCGTTAAATATCCCTTAACTTCATCATACGATCTCTCTTCTTCTGTAAGAAGTCCGTAAAGTTCCAACTTATCAACATGTTTTCCATAACTTCCATCATGTTCAATCACAGAACAAACAAACTCTCCCTCATTTCTATTTGGATATGCTAATGCAGCTCCATTTAAAAATCCCATTTTTATCTATTCTCCTTTTTTGAATTTTATATTGTTGATAAATTTTCATAATTATTTATTCTTTTCAATTCTCTTAAAAGAGAACCATCTGTCACATATATGTCACCAGTATCATCTACCCACTTCCCATTCTGTGCTGTACTAATTGTTACAATGTTAAAACTGTCTTTGTCAAGCAATGGATTAAATTCTTCATCCTTGTAGATATGTAATACTAAATCATTGTTCTTCCCAAACTCATATACCTCAAGTTTTTCGTTTGCCTCAAGATCATTGCAATAATCAATAATTGTCTCAATATTAGGTCTGTTTAATTGGTATACTGCCATGCTATCATCTCCATTTCAGTAACAAAATATTAATTTTGTCGCATTTTTTCTAATTCCTTTTCATACAGCTCAACAAGAAAATTATAAAATCCTTCGCCTTTCCATTCATCAAGCCATGTTTTCATTTTTTCGTATGATTTGAAAAATATGATTGCAAAATCTCCATCTATGTTAATTTCACTTGACACTTCATAATACTCATTGTGTGCAATACTATTATTATCTTTTCCATGTAGTACAACTTGTCCAAATGAAGGATGTGCAAATTCAATCCAGAAATTTTCACTTTGCATTGCTTGTTCTAGTTTATCCATAATTTATCCTTTCTTTGAAACACACTTTTCTGTTATTATTTCTCAAAAAACTTAGTTTCAATGGCTTTAAAGTATTGTGGGTATAATTGCTCGCAATTCTTCCATTTCTTTTTCTGTCAAATATTCGTCACGCTCATTCTTTGGAATATCGAAAATACTACAGTTATCACTTTCAAACCATATTTCAAAAACAAAATGCCACATTCCATTATCACAATTATATTCACAATGAATAAAGTAATCGTTTCCATCCTTATCTGTAAGTTCTCCATCACCAATATCTAAAGCGAATGATGTATCATCATTCCAATATGGATTACATTTTAATCTTCTTCCATTGCCCCAATCTATTTCATCAAGGTACCAAAATGATTTGTTTTGTTTATATTCCATAATATTTTTCTCCAATCTTCAAACGAAACAAGTATTTCTGTTATCATTCCTCGAAATCTACGTTTCATGCTAATTGATACCCTTCTTATGCAACCATTCTGATACTTCTTCGTATGTATTTCCTGTGACCATTTCAAAATTTCCATCTTTTAATTCTGTAAATGTCTGTTCTGATTCGTACTCGTCAATCAAATCATCTGCCTTTGATACATCAAAACCGTTTTCATTAAGATAATTTCTAATTAACCGCTTTAATTCTTCTCTCATAATATTTCCTCCGTTTCTGAAATCATCGTTTCATTAAAACAACTCTTGCATCTTTTTCAATTCCACATTCTTTGAGTTTTATTCTTCCACAAAAATCTCTCATATCTTTCCCGTCCATATATCCAAGTTCGCAATGACCTTCCTCTCCACATTCGTTCATGCATCTATACGGAGTTGTTGAAAAACATGGACATTCTTTACAATTTTCTGGATATCTTTCCATTTCATAAGATACATTCTTTTTATATTTAATCTTCATAATTATTCCTTTCTTTCCGTTTCTCAATGAAAATCTTGTTTCATTAATCTCTTAAATGGTCGCTACCAGTAAAGATATTCTCACTTTCCATTTCATAACAACCTTTAGATCTATTCGTATCTCCATTATCTTTCCATGAAATATATCCACCATAATGATGCTTAACTGCTTTTACCGCTTTATCCCATGAATACTGAATTTTCTCATGTGTTTTTATATATTCATCCCATAATTCTTTTGCATTATCTAACGATTCAGCAATAACTAGATAATGAAACTCAACACAATATCCGTCTGCTGTCCATCTAACTATAAATTCTTTCATAATTTCTACATCTCCATTTCTATATCAAATCATCAATCTCGATCACGTCTGGATTATCACTAAACCATGAATCGTTTTCTACAATCTTTTTCAATTCGATGAAATCTCTTTCAGAATTGAAACAATCATTGTGTTTTAAATAAGCTGTTTTTACTTTTTCTCTTGTATCTTCATAAGATTCTGCCTTTACCATACCAACAGCCAATTCATCAATTCTGTATGCATATAAATTTGTAATATCCATATGTACCACCTACCATTCTTTTAATTTGCGTGATTGTAGCTGTAATTATTTGCTTTTACATATTCATCAAGAGCAGTAAACATATCTCTTTCTAATTGCTCTTTCCAGTCGTTAGCGTTCCAATCTACTTTTAAATCATAATCTAAGTAACAATCTGATTCCCAATCATCTTTACTATCACCGTGTTTTAAGCATGTAAAATAATTTATAACAGGAGCTTTATTTCCAGTCTGATCATTAGATCTGGCAACCTGCTCTTCTGTGTAGATGTTCACTTCTACATCCACATATCCAATTTCGAGAACTGCTGCACCTCTGTATCCATCTCCGTTCTCATATAAATTTTTCATATAATTATTTCGAATATCTTCTATTAGATCTTCAATCTCATTCAATGTAAACTTGTAATCTTTTCTCTGTTTTGCTTCTGAAAATTTCATACCATCACTCTCCAATCTCAAATAATTCATCACCGGAAAAATCAGCCATATCTTGTAAAACAGCATGAGCATATTCTTCTGCATATTCCGACCATAATTTATCTTGTAATTCTTCTGGATTCATTTCTTTGAGTCCATAATCTTTTATGAATTTCTTCATAATATTTTTCATTCTGTATTCATAATTTTCTTCAATCGTGTGGATATGCATAATTTACACCTCCTGCATTTCCAATTCACTATAAGGAAATCCGTATCTTTCCAAAAATGCTTCCTGCTCGTCCTTGTACCCCTCTAATAAATCATTCAAATCTAAATGCTGCCAATCAACATAATCGAAAAGACTTTCCGCAAGATTCACATGACCTTGTGCTTCTTCTAGGAAATCATTTGTTGTATAGCAGTTGTTTAGTACATTTTTGATTTCCATTTCCGTCAGAAAATCCGTATCAATATCAATGTCATTTAAGAATATATCTGGAATATAGATAATATTCTCCGCATTGTTCAGATCAAATTTTCCTTTATAGATGATACAATCTTGACCATCTGAAAATTCAAACAGATCTTTCAGACGTTTCCCACATTCAAGCTCTTTTCTTAAGCATTCTTTTGTAATTCCATTCATTTATTTATCCTCCAATCTAACTTTGTAATTCTTCTATCGTTTCACACAATCTGACTAATACAATTTTGATTGGATTATCATTACTTATTTGTGACAAGCTATCATAAAGAAGATTTTCAGTTTCATCTCTGTTCTCTTCATCGTCATATCCATCAGATAAGCAATCAACAACTTTTTTCGCAAGTTCCCTTGTGTTCACTCTGATCACTCCATTTCTATACTAAATTCGCTTTTGAGAAGATCAACAAAATCAGGATCTCTCTTTATATATTCTCTTAAAAATAAATCAGGACTGCATGGCACAATCCTGAAATGTAAATCCTCTCTTATATCATCATCCATATAGGATGCTATTGCATCCATTAGATCTTGTTTTAATATAAAACTTTCTCCATACCGTTTCATATCACACCTCTTTATAGTCTTCCAACAATTCTTTCAAATTGCATTTTCTCCACCGATGCAACGATCCATCACCGGTGTAGTTCCTCACAATTCCAACCTTTCGACCTGCAACCTTCTGATTATGTTCTATATACTGACGAACAGAATTGTGGTAATGTCCATCATTGTGTACTTCTATATATTTATGTCTATTTCTCTTGTTCTGATATATCTTTACTTCCATATTAATATCCCTTCAATCGTTTCCATCCACCATCAATCCGTTCCCATGCCGTAGGGTTTAAGCTATGCAGTTCCATTTTAAATAACTCATCATACCTTTTATCCATCTGTTCTTTAGTATCAAACTTTTCTTCATGATTTAAGTTCCATTTATCCGCACCTGTTAAATTATAAATTCTTAACTTGTACATAATTTCTCCTAAATGCATTCTGCAAACAATTTACATATTATCTGTTTATTTCTATATTCTCTCCGTTTCCGTGTTTTCTTGTCTATAACAGTAACACTTATTTCCTTTGTAAGAGGATTCTAATTAAGCACTATCTGTTTCCCATTCGTATCTTTTAGTAACATTGTTATCACTCCTTCAAATTTGGACATAAACTAAGACCACCATCAATTTCTGGCAGTCTTCTATATGCATCTCTATGAATACAATTTTCTCTTTTACATTCCGGACAGTAACACTTTTTATATTCTTCGTAGCTCATTTTATAAGCAGTCTCTTCAAATCTCTCTTTTGTCATCATAATAAAACCACCTTTCTAAATATTTCCAAGAATCCACTGTTCTGCAAAGTCAAGCACAGCTTCAGAAACTTTAGGTTCTTCACTATAATTGAATGTATTTCCAACAAGTGTTGTTTCAATTTCTGTTTCTTCTTGGTATGTAATTTTATACGTCTTTAAATTACCGATTTCTCTTACCAGTTCAACTCTCAATACATTAATTCCCACTTTTATTCCTCCATTGCTAATTCAATTAATTCATAAACTTCATCCTTGTTATCTAACATGAATTTTTCAAAACCTTCAACATCATTTTCTCTTCCGTCAATTAATTTTCCGTCATCATCATAAATCCAACGTTCCCACATTGAATCTTCAATGATATTTGCGTTAATTCGCTTTCCTTTATATTCAATTTCAGGATCACTCCATTCTCCATGCCATATAAATCCGACATCCGAAATACCATACCAATTTGGAAGTTCTTTCATTGGAAATGTAGCAACTCCATCGTTTACTATAAAGTCTTTTTCAATTGTACTAATCATATTTCCAACTTCCTACGTTCTTGAAATCGTTCTTTCATTAGATGTTTATCCCCATGCCTTATCTCTTAAATCATTGTAACTAATTTTCTGTTTTACCATTAATTCACAATCATCATATATTTTGCATAATTCAGCAAATAAATTAGCATACTCATTTTTATTTGCTTTATGAGTGACTAGATAAAATTCATAACTTGCTTCGCCATGCTGACCAATATGCATATATGACATAATATTTCCGTAATTTACTCTCGCTTCTGGGAAGAACGCAATTACTTCATTATTTTTATCTTTACGAAAAATCACTTTTATTTTGTCCATTTATGATACCTCTTTCTTCCACTGGACTTTAGGACAGCCGTACACTCTATGAGAAAAATTTGGAAGTATTGAATATCTCTTCATAATCTGATTATGCACATATCTTTCGCTTCTCCTGTCATTCCAATTTTCTTCCCAGTTTTTAAGGTATTCAATTCCTTTGTCTGTGAGTTTCTTAATCTCATAGTAGTTAGTTCCATCATGATGAGAACACTGCATATAAAAGTGTCCATTCTCATCATATAAATGAACATAATCACAATCAGTCATTGCCTCTCTATACATATCCATAAAGTCTGTGAAAATTGTTCCTGCCTCAAAAGTTCCGTTCCATCTTCCGCTTGTGCCACGTAAAATCCATATGCTTCCGTCATCAAAAAACTTTTCAAGTCTTTCCTTTTCACATTCCCAATTGGTTGAATCTTCATCATTTATTACATTCCAAATTGAATCTTCACTTGGTTCTTCTTCATACTCTGAAAGTGTTTCCTTTGCAAATTCTGAATACTGATCCCATAAATCATAATTGTTATATATTGTTCGTATTTGCGGTTCTCTCATATCAATCAACCTCCTACGCTATTTGCCTTGCTATATCTTCAATATTTCCATTCATTACAATCACTGCATCTTTGTTATCAGGATGTTCACTCATAAAATCTCTCAATCCTTCAAACTGTTTATTGTCTGCATTTTCGATCATCTGCCTTACATTTTCGTTATACAACTTAATCAGATAAGCTTTCTCATAATACTGTTTGAATAAAAGATTTTTCTTTTCGCAATACTGTTTAATCAAGTCAATCTGCCTCTGTTCCTCTTTCTTGATTGCTTCAACTCTTGCTTTTTCATTGATTTCTACCTGTTCTTTTCGCTTACGATTTTCAATCAGATGATTGAATAATGAATCTGCTTGAGTCAAGCTTTTAAACACAGCATGTCTAATATCGTAAGAATTTGGATTATCTTTATCAATCCACCATAAAAAGTTATCAATCGTTCTATTAAAATTCTCTTCAAAAATACACAAGTTCCCAAGATAAATATCTAAAATATTCTTTTTATCTCTTTCAATCCGTAATGATGTATATACATTTTCATCCGGTCTATCTGGGTAAATACTCCATGTGTATCTATCTTGTATTCCATACACAATCATTCCGTATGCTTCATAAATCCGTTTCTCTTCGTTCTTTAAATATATAAGTCCCATTTTTCAATCCTCCTAAAAAATACCAAGATGATGTTTCATGTATAATGCACCCGTAAAAAACATAAATAAATTCCGTTTGTATTCTTCATCGTTGCTGTCATATGTCCATTCTGGTATTCCTTTGTCATTGAAAATACATTTACCACCGAATGAACTATTATCGCATTCTTGAAAATGTAATGCATCAAGCAATTCTTTCCAGTTCTGTTCGTTGTATATCATCTTTCTACCTCTACGTCTAAAATCTGTTCTGCATATCTTGCAGCTTCTCCTTGCGTTCCGAATCCAAATCTTCTTTACGAACTTTCTTTCCATCAACTACTACACAACCATCTTTCACAATCAGATGATAATATTCATCTTTATGTGCAATGACTACACCACATCCGTCTTCAAATGTTCCGCTCAAAAGTTTCATTTTACATTCTCCCTTCTAATAAATAAGACAGATACATCTCTGCATCTGCCTTATTATTCTCTGTTCATAAAACTAATATTTCATTTGCTATTTTTTTCGATTTCTCTCTGTTTTCCATGCTCTCTGATATGTTCGACAGTATCTTCAGAAGCTCCGTTCTGCTTGCATCTTCTTGCTAACCGTTCCCACATATCAAGATTTTTCCACCGTGGTTTATTTTTCTTCATATAATTATTCTTCCTTTCCTTCAATTTCATCATATAAATCCAAATCATCATTAGGTGTTACTTCTCTTGTGACATATTCTGTATCTATAATATCATCATAGGGATCACAACTTCCGTCTGGACTTCTATTAACAATATCCTCTGCCTTTTCTTTTGACTCTGCTTCTACTAAAAATGTATGTTCAAATGTTTCTACTACTTTTACTAAGTATTTTGACATATCTCAATCTCCCTTCTAAATTACAATTTCCTTTAACTACCACTCAGGTTCTTTATCAGCTAAACCTAAGTAAAACGCATCTTTTTCTCTATTCCAAAAATGTTCTCGTAAATCAGAAAACGATTTAGTTCCATTCTTCAACGCTTTATAATCTGCAAGTACCATATCATCTGTGTAATTTGCATATTCATTTCTGGCAATACCAAGCCTGAACGTTTCACCTTTTCGTACCCAACCAAATCTACTTGTATTTTTAGCTATCAGATAAGCACCTATTGTATATCCATGTAGATCTGGATATTTTTCTGAATTTTCACTATGCCAATCTTCAAGCTGTATCTTTGTTCCATCTGCCATTACTGCTCTATCAATAATCTGCATAACTTTCCACCTCATCACTTTCTAAACCTAATACCAAATCAAGTACTTTATCTCTCCATTTGATATACCGAACTGCCTTTCGTAATGTTTCTTTTTCTTCAAACTCGTCTGGAATAATTTCAATTCCATATTCTACAAGCTGTTTTGTTGCTTCAAGTAGCAATTCTCTTGACTGTGCATCAGGACAATATCCCTTTCCTCTTGGGTCTGCAATTCCTGCCTTGACATATTCCGGATAACATAAGTCAATGAATCTTGGTAACTCATTATCTAAATCCATCATATAAGTCATGCTTGGTTCAAGAATCCGTTTTGGCTTTCCGTCTCCACCTCTTTTCTCCATCATTTCTGCGACTTCTTCCGTTTCGTAGAACTCATTTTCTGCAAGAATCTTTCTTTCAATTTCTTCTGCATTTTCTTTGACTGTTTCATAAAAAGCCTTTGCATTAAAATAATTGCTTTTTAACTTTGCAAGTAACTTTCTGTCATAATTAATCTGTGGTAACATTATTTTCTCCTCGCTTTCATCATTTTTACTCTATATTCTTTAATCTGTTCCAATGATAACCATTCCGGTTTCTCTTCCAGTGAGTTCCAAATCCGTTCCATTTCGTCACAGATTACTTCTACGCTGCCACCCCACAGATGACCCTCATAACCATTTCCATTTCCAAGGAAATAGTTACAATCACTTTTCATTCTGCCCAAGATCATATAATCTCTCTCCCTTGGATGACGAACAAAAGGATCGTCACACTCAACTTGTTCTGTTACTCTGTAACATGGTTCTCCACAGATTTCATCACATTCTGTTCTGTAAGCACCTGTATAGAGATTTAAACCATTGCGACCATCATTTTCATCGAAATATAACTTTCCGTTTTCATCCTCATAACATGGAACTTCCATGTATCCTCCAAAACCTACATATTTAACTTTCATATTAACAACCTGCCTTTCTAATCATCAATTAAATGCTCAACATCTGTTTTTCCTGTTAATGGAATAGGTGTATCAAGCGTTCCCATGCAGTAATCATAATCCCACCAATCTTCGTTATTTCCATTTTGCAATGCTTCAATAATATGATTAGCAAGAAAATAGTGTCCATCATCTATTTTTGACTTTGCAAATTCTTTTAAATTGTCAAGCGTTGTAATCTCGTCCAACTCCTCATTGAGCTGACTCATTACACTCTCAAATGATTTCTCTTCAAATTCTGATCGTGTCATGTTATCACCCCTTTCTAATTTCTTTCAACATATTTGCTTTACATAACATCAGATTTTCTTTCATTTCTACGATTCTCATATCAAGAAATTCTTTAACAGCGTTATCAAATTGTTTTTCCGTAATGTTGTGACCGTAATTTGCAATTACAACATCCATAACTTCCCTATATGAAAAGCCATTAAATAATGTGTCATTTTCATGAATCGGAAAATTATAATCAAATTCTTTTCCATTCCGTGAATCTTTTTCAGGATCATATAACCATTTACTCATATTAATCTCCCTCCACAATTCTATTCTCTGCATTGCTCCAATGATATTTCTTTCCGTTCTCTACATTCTCAAAAATCACCGAATATGAAAATGTTTCAAACGGTGTGAACACTTCTCCATTACAAGTGTATGGTAGTTTCTCTGTATTCCAATCAATTCCGAGCTTTCCGTTTTCTTCATGAATAACAAATACTTTTCCGTAATTCCGTGTCTTAATTTCCCTGTTACAACTGTCATACATACGTACTTTTACTTTGTCGTTTACATTTAACATTTTCTCTTCTCCTTTCATCAAAAAAGACAGCTAAAGAATTATTCTCCAACTGTCTTTGAATGAGTTTCTTCCTATTATAATGCGACCAGTATTTCGCCAAACTGTTTCGCTTCTTCAAGTTTACAGATAGCGGTTGCCTTACTGTCCTCCGAGCCATTCTTCCGTGTAAAGTGGTTCACAAGATAGATTTTATCAGGCATTTCTTTGCCATCAACCTTATAATGTCCAACTTCTACAGTTGACTCACCAAGTTTTCCGAGTTCCTTTGATTTTATATATATAAATTCTTTAGCCATCTATTCTTCCTCACTTTCCATTTCAATTCCGAAAAATTCAAGTTCTTCTTCGTTCATTTCGCACTCATCCAAGAAAAATTCGTTATACTCTTCTTCATCTAAATCTGCGCCAAATAAGCCATCCTTGAATTTAGATGCAAGTTCACAGGCACGATCAAACGTAATACCTGTGTTTCTTTCAATTTCAAGCTGCCTTTGTGATTTAACATAATCACTTCCAAGCCTTGAAAGCAACGTTGCCAATGCAGATTCCACAGAATACGCATAGTTATCTCTTGCAGAATCCCATGAAAATTCTTCTTCATTAAAATTCCGAGCAATTACATATTCAGTTCCAATGTATTTCTTTTCGTAACTGATGATTGTGTAATCCTTATATTTGAGGATTATGTTATATTTTCTCTTTTCCATTATTCCATTCCCTCCTAATCTTTCAAATTATATTCTTTTGTTAATCTCTTTGCGATTCCACCACAAATTTCTTTATCATGTACTGGAATCGAAAGGCTCTGTTTCCGTTCCCAGATCTCATGTCCTGTATTAGACCGTGAAAACTGGAAACCGTTTTTCTTTAGTTTTCTACGAAAATCGTTCGTAGAAACTGGTTGTAATCTTCTGCTCATTTTCTCTTCTCCTTTCTATATATTTTTTCTGCATTAGACTACCTTAAATTCCTTGAGGATCAAGTTCAAGAGTTCTTTACTTTCCGTTCCACCGTTCTCAGAATCTTCTTTGAGATTCTGAACTAACACGGTCATGTCTTCAGAAAGTTTCCATCTCCGTTTCTACCGTGTGAACTCCTGAAACATCTCCATCGAGGAATCATGGAGTTCTTCTTCTGTCGTTTTGCATTTCCAATGGCTATTGCTATATAATGCAAGCTTTTTGAAAAAGTTTAAGTCTAACATCTTAATCTCCCTTTCTTTTTGTGAATGGTTAATAGTTACATTAATATAGCCAAGAGAGCTATATTGTTTTATTCTCTCTTGACTACACTGTCTAACTATTATGTATGTATTACTTTTTATTGATTTCGCTTACAAGGAAATCGTACAATTCTGCATTGCTTTTAATTGGTGCAACGCTGCTTTCAAAATACACCGCACCACTACAATGCTTTAATAATTTCGCTTTTACATCTGCACTATAAACTGTGATCATTCTGATCAGTACGTTTACATTTCTGAGTGTGTAAGCGTTTTTGCTTGTTGACCCACACCAATTAAGGTCTTTAATAAGTTTCAATGCTTCTTTTAAGACCTCCTCTTTTCTGTTGGTGATTCTAAGCATGGTTCTGGATGGTCTTACAAAACCAATCGGGTTTTCCATTTCCGTTAATTCTTCAGAAATCTGAATCCGATTGTTTTCAAAGATTTGTTTGAACTTTACATATTCCGGAAGTCCTGCCTTGATTGCAGCTCTGTATGTGTCTCCGGTCGTCATAGTCTTTCTTCCAGACTGCTGACCAAGGAAAGTATTAATCGCCTCTTCCTCTGTGCAATTTAAGATTTCTACAAGAACCTTTTCCGTTGGCATTCCTTTTTCTTTCAGATTTTCGTTTCTCTTAATCCGGGCAACTGTTCTATGCATACCGTCAGTTCCCATTAATTTTCCAGCAGCAATATAAGCTTTGATCGGATCAAATTTTCTTTCTTCATAATTCTCCGCAATTTCCGTTGCTTTTGCCATATCCGTATGTCTCTGCCATACTGGAACATGAATAAAAGTCGGATCAATAATGATGTATTTCTTTGAGCCAAAAGTAATTGCACTATTTAATGCATTTGCAATTTCCGTTGACTCTTTTTCTGAATCTCTTTTGCTTTCAATCCATTTTTCTGTTTCAATCGGAGACATATACCGCTGGAATCCTTTTTCTCTTCTTACTCTTGCAGTTGTATTTCCCTCTCCGTTTAAGAAGTCGTAACCTACATTTTTAATTTCTATGTCGTCTTTAGAGACTTTTAAAATCATGCATATCCGTTCTACAGTTTCGTCAGATGGATTTGTCTTCCCTGTTTCGTAATGGGAAATCGCATTCTGTGAAACTCCTGACAATTCTGCTAATTTTCTCTGGCTCATTCCTGCGTTTGTTCTTGCCTCTTCCAGTTTCTTTCCGTTGATTTTACACATAAGATCTACCTCTTCTTTCTTTTTTATTTTTGGTTTCTCTTGCAGAATTTTCTGCATAAAAATAACACCCTACTTGTGTAAGGTGTTATAAAATAATACTGGATTTAATTTATGTTTCGGTTAAGCCTATATAAAGCAGTCAATATAGGCTATTTCCGTGCAGCCATAGGAACAAATTCTATTTTCAGAGCCATTCCCATTCCAGCAGCCAATCTCTTGAGCATTTTTAACGAAGGGTTTCTTGTTCCGTTCTCAAGTTTACTGATGTCTGCCTGATTAATACCAGTACGCTCCGCAAGTTCTTTTTGCGTTAAATTTTGAGCGATTCTATTATCAATCATTGCTCGGATGACATCCATCTCTGGCTGAATGTCATCCCATTCTTTTTTAAATTCAGGATCTTTGAGCTGTTCGTTTAATAAATCTCTAAATTCACTCATTTTATTTACCATTCCTTTCTATAAAATCTTTTCGACTTTCTTTGGCAATTTTGATTTCTCTTTGTGGAGTTTTTTGAGTTTTTTTAGTAAAACCATTCGTTAATATTATTCTCCCTTCATAATAGAAAAAATATAACACTCTTGTGATATCTGTTCCTAATTTACAACGAAGCTCAAATATTCCATCACCTAAATGTTTGCTATATGGCTCTCTTAATTCATTGCCGTAATTTTCTAACATATCAACCAAGTGAAACATTTTCGCTTTCATCTTTGAATCTAACGAAAGAATAAAATCTTTCGCTGGTTTCTTTCCGTTCTTTTCATAAAATTCTGCTTTAAAGTTTGTCATAAATTCCTCCAATGTATTTTCTATATAAGTATTATATGGTATTTTTCCCATATTGTCAATAGAATTATACATAAAGAATCCGTGTTTCTTCTATAAATAATGTAAACCACGCACGGTTTCTCTTTCCGTTCCGTTCGTTCCGGTTTACACCACATATCGCAGAACGATTTCGCTTCCGAAAGTTCCTCGTCTGTCATAAGACAGTAAAACCGTTGATATGTGTCATGTAGTTCGATTACTGTATCAATCTGCATATACCAGCAATATTCTTTAAACAAGCATGCCTTTGCATTGTTGATTTCAAAGATCCGCTGTTCTTTCATTTCAAATCTACCTCCTTTCCCTTTTAAATCTCAAAATCCTTTTTCACAACCTCAATTTTAATAAGCTGTTCCCACTTAACAAACTTGAAAGCAACTTTGTCTTCACTTCCGTCTTCCTGTGGGATCAAAACTCTATCGTTGACAGCCATGATTACTGGTCTGCCTTCTGCAATTTTCAGGAATTGCTGCTGTAGATTGATTGGGGCTACAATGGCAAGGATGTCACATTCCCTTGCTTCTTCCTGCACATCATATGCAGTGTTGATTGACTTGTTACATTGGATAATTTCACATTCTCCAAGTGCTGCCTTCTGTTCTTCTGTCATCTCGTGTCTGCTAAACCAAAACACTTTCTTCATAATAAACTCCTTTTCTCTGTGCCTTTGCGTTGGGAGAATTTGCACAGTTCCCTTTCTTTGATTTTTTATTTTTTATGTTGTTTCCGTTTTTTCTACAGTACATTGAACGCCGACAATAAGATCAGCAATACAATATACAATCCAATAAACAAAAGAAAGATTAAAAAATATTTGACCATTTCTCTTGCCGCTTTCCGGAAATAGTATTTTTCTGATTTCGGCTTTGGGTGTTTTCTCGGTGTTCTTGACCGGGAATATATAAGTGTCAGTTCTGCCATTTTTAATCCTCCCTCTTTCCCCTTTTAAAATACTGTATTCGGATAGATTTCAAAATATCCGGAACTATTTCTGTTTGTAGTCACCTGATAGCCTAATTCATAGGCTGTGTCACGGACTCTCTCACTGCCCGTGATATATGGGCGGTGAGTTATCCGTTGTTTTCCTTTGAACTGAAAAAGCATGCATTTAATTTCTGCTTTTTCTTCTTTGTTTAAATGGTTCTTGAATGTGTAGTATAACTTTATAATTTTTTTCTTCATAATTTTTATTCTCCTTATCCGTTTTGATTTTTTGCATAAAAATAACAGCCTCATTTCCGTTGGCTGTTTTTGTTACCGTTGTCATCCTGTTTTGCGTTTGATTTGTAAAAATGGGTATAAAAATAGCACCCTATGGTTTGGGTGCTTATCTAATGGTTATATGGTATTATATGTTTTTCAGTTTCTCTTGTAGTTCAGCTATTTGAGCTTCTAGTTCTTCCCTTTTTTTTGTGTTTGCGTTATATTCCGCATCTGGTATCCATTCCATAATTTCACTTGGCTGAACTTCTAAGTATTCGCAAAGTCGATTTATGGTTTCCGTTTTGAAACCTTCGTTTTTTGCAATCTTTGATACAATGTTTGTGCTGAGTCCAGTATCAGCACATAATTTGCGTTTTGTAATTCCTCTGCTTTCAAGCAATTTGTCTAATTTATAATATACTATCATTGTTAAGATCTCCTTTCCTTTTTATTATAGTATATCGTTTGACTTTTTACAATCATTTTATATTTAAATTTACTCTGCGATTGCATAGTTTAATTCTGTCAAACGGATTAGAACTTTTTCGCTTTCAGGTTCTTTTAATGTCTATCTCTTTCAGTTCCACTGAACATACATACTTCTTCTGAAATCGTGAAACGGATTTTTCGTGCATTCGTATTCCGTTACAGTTCCGGTGAATCCTAATCTTTGACCACTTCCACCGCCTTTATGTCTTCGGTCATGTTTCATCATTTTTATATAATCTACATATTTTGATTTGCGTTTTCTCTTTCGTAATTCTTCATAATAAAATTTACGCATAGAATCTGTATAATTATTGTTTGCTAAAACGTAGCACCACTGTTCTTTATTCCAGATCCAAACATGAACCAAGTCTTCTTTTTCGTTGTGAAAGTTTTCGCACACATAAACGATTCCGTTTTCTGTTTGAAGAAGGATTGAACCTACTGGAATATGGTGGTTTTTATATTTAGAATTCTTTTCTATTACCATAATTTTCATGATTTTTCCCCTTTCTGAAAGCAAAAAATAAGCACTAGAAAAAGGCAGAACTTTCGCTCTGCCTTTCATACTACCTATTTTGATTTGCGTTTCTATTTGAAATAGTGCTTGATTACAATGTTACAAATAACGCTTGCAAGTGCGGAATAGTCGTATTCCGTTTTGCCTGTCTTTTTGTTCTTTTTCGCTTTTACAAGCGTATTGATTTGACGAGTTTCAAAATTCACCTCGCCCGTTTTCTCATCCATTCTAAATTTGTTTCTGAATCCTTTCACATAGCTATCATGCAAAAGTTTCTTGTCGTCTGCCGTGAGTTTTACACGAGTCTTGTCTGTGTATGGAGTTTCAAACGGAAGAGAAAACGTTGCCTTGATGATAGTTTCAAGTTCTTTAGAAGCTGATTTATATGCTTCTTTAACTTCTTTGGACATTACAATTTGACCATCCTCTCCGGCTTTAGAGTTCACATGAATAGCCTCAAGAGCATCATAAAGTGCCGGACTCTTAAATGCCGGAATAATTGCATATTTTACAAGTTTAGAATTATTCCAGGTCGCAAGGACTCTCAAGACAGTCCGTACAACATCCATATTATTCTTGAAATGGTCATGGTTTTCCTGCGTCATCGCAGAAATAACGTTGTCATACACTTCAAGAGTATCCGCAGAATCTTTTTCTGCTTCCTCAAGTGCTGATTCAGTTTCTTCCAACTGTAAAGAAAGAGCTTCTGATTCTGCTTCTTTCTGCTCTGGAGTTTTATCCTCGTTTTTCTCAATGTTAGCAATACGAGTTTTGAGCCGTGAAATATCATCTTTGAGAAGCTGAATGTTCATTTTACACTCTTCGTGTGTGATTGCTGTCATGAAGTCTTCTGTCTGCTCAAGTGTAGCGTTTTTGTTTAAAAAGTTAATATTAAGGTTCATCATAATGTCTCCTACGGCTCTTGATACTATCTCCACCGACACGCTTTGAGCGTGATTTTTTTGATAATTTAATGGTTGTAGCGTGTTATACACACTATAAAAGGGTAGACTGGTAGCGTTGAGATCTAGTTGTTCTACCCTTTGAACTATGTATAACTCTGAATACATGAGCGTAAACATAGCGGTCATGTGAGTTGGTTTTACCCAACACTAAGAAGAGCAGGTGTTACCCTACTCTCTGCCACTTTACGCAATACTCATGCCTTTATGTATTTCTCGATTGATAAGTTTAGTTATTGAACTCAATCGAAACAGCTTTTTTAAATTAGCTGTACTGTTTATTTTTGGTGGTGTACTTACTTTGTAAACGCCCACTGCCTAGAATATAGACTGAAAAGCTTTCCTCTCTACCTAAAGGGAGTAACCCTGTTACAAGTCAAAAAACATGACTTGCCACGCCCCCAAAGTAATAAACTGAGGGACTAACTCGTTTTCAGGCAGACGAGTCTATGCGCCTATTATTAAGTTTGTATAGAGCAAAACCTAGATAAAGATATAGGAAATCTCTAGCAACTCCCACTTTACATAGTCTTTAGGAACGTTTCTAGGAAACGCACTGTACCTATTTACCATGGGAACTGTTTATTTAGTTGTGGAATTTTTGCACGACTTATGCTAAAATAGACCTGTGGTGTGCTAGACTAGCATAAGTCGCACTTGTTGCATGTTATGAGATAAACTCTATGTAATCCGTATCATTGCTAAACAACTGGTACTTGTTTAGCCACGGAACATATCCCATGCAACCGTAGGAAGTATAATAATATTTATACATCCTATCCACTCTCCTCTCATTAGATTGACGGAAAAGTTTTAATCACGTACAAACTTTTTAACGTGTTAACCGTCTAACGAGAGGAGATTACTATTTAATTATCTGTCAAGTGGTTGTTGTCCTCTTGACTTGTTTCAAGTATATCATAACGCTTGATGCTTGTCAACTATTATTTTCTTATGTGCCCGACCACCGTTAATCATACTGAAAATAGAAATAGTATAAAAACAAAAAACATTATTAACTTGTCAAGTGCTTGAGAACCGTTGTCTTCTTGACACTTGCCATTATATTGCATGATTTGAAAAACGTCAAGCACTTTTTTAATTTTTTTCAAAAAACGTGTTTCTTCTATATAATGCAAAAAAAAGGAAAAAATGGAATGATGGTAGTTAGTTGTAGCTAACTTGATGGTATGGAATCAGATCCGGAAATATATAGACAGCGTGTCGAGAAATGGACAGATATATATTTTTTGTATAGTAATGAACTAGGTATGTAGTTTTTGTATAGTAATAGACATATCAATATAAAAGTGTCTAAAAAACGATAAAATAAACAAAAATGTCTATATATGAACCTATTTTCTAAAAATAGACATTTTGTCGAGAAAAAGAATTCCCATTTTTTTGCTTTATATAGTAAATAAAATTTGAATTTCATTGTCTGAAAAAAGCGTAAAAATAACAAAAGTACGTTTTTTTAAGGCTTTTCTGCCTAACGGAGGGTAGTTAAAATTAGAAAGACTAACTCAAATTAGTCAAGACTAACTATGCGGTCTTTCCACACACCAACTCAAAAAAATCCTCTCCCACTTCTAAAATTTCACCCCAAAATCACAAAATTTCACCTATCTCCACAAATCCTCAATTTCCCCTTATTTTTCAACGAAAATCGCACTTCACCAAAATTTCACCCCTTATCGAACCCCATATCGCTAAAGACCTTATTTCACAACACTTTTCCGCCCTCTCTCACACAAAATTCAACTAAAAATTTTCACAAATTCACTCTTTCATCCTAACTTTCTTCCTTATATAAAGGCATTTTTACGATGTACTATTTTTACGTCAAAAAATAACCATTTAACTCTTTTCTAAATCAAAAATTTTTAAACCTTCAACAGAGAATAATAATATATCCCACAAATCAAAAAATAAGGAGACAAAAACTATGCGTTTAACAAATGAAGAAATCTTAACTCAATTCCCATTCTGGTCAAATCATCCTTTAAGAAGCGTTCAGCAAGTACGCTATGGAGATATACCAGATTATCAATATACACAAGAATCCTACAATCACTATCAACAAGAAACAGATCAACACATATTAAACATTTGCTGTGCAGAAGCTTATATATATTCGCAGCATGGAGCATTTGACATCTATAAAACCATAGCAGGTGACATTTATATTCATACGGAAACACAGCAGGTATTACACGGTTCAATCAACGTTCCATATAGAAATAAACCTATCACAATCCATCTCAATCTCATGTACGGGTTAAAAGCACTATCACTACTCTCCTTACGTGGCACAGGTAAAGTAAAAGGATTTTGTAATAAAAATGGAATTGGTTCACCTTGTAATCGTCTAAACACAGAAGAATTAGACATAGATATCATCAAGTCAGTCTTAAACAATCCTATGAAAGATTATGGTTATGGAGTACAAAAGTTTATGCAAGCAGTAAGAGAACTCTATGCGGAAGATCCATCCAACAATATTATGAATAAAACATTTGAATTGTAAAAAGCATAGAAAAACACACACTTCATTCAATTACTATACTTATTTAAATAAAATCAGATCAAATTCTATTCAAATGTAAAAAATGCACGATTTACCATTCAAGGTATAAAAATTGATTCTAGCTCATTTTGTTCATCAATAAGTCATCAAATCGCCTGTTTAAAAATGTAATGTTATATCAAAATAGAAATCAATACAAAATTTAAGGAGAGAGTTTATGAAATATTTAGTACCAATGTGGAATTATAAGAATCACAAAGAAAAACATCATCTTGCAATTATTGAAGCTGAAAACAAATATCAGGCAATGTTAATTGCAATTGGATCGCACAATGTAGTTTTAGATGATGATGGTTGGTCTATAGAAATGCCAAAAGAAGAAAAATGGTATATAGATTATGATTATGATAATTACAAAGAATATCATCCAAAAGAATCATTTACTCATTTAGGTAATAATGATAAAATAAATATAACAAACAATCTCGCACAAAAGGAGGATTTAGCTGTGAGTATTTATGATTATATGTATTGGGGAGATTACAATGCACAGATTAAAAGTTTAGCTGAAAAAGCATTAGCGGAAAAATGGAGTTTCGAAGGGAAAGATGACTACTCAATATTAAAAAATTATTTAAATTATACTTTTAAAAAGCTACAAGAAGAAAATAAAGTAATTGAAACAGATGAATATTGCGTATTTAATACTGGATTGTTTTCTCACTACTATAAACCAATTTATGTATATGGTGAAATTAATTTAAAAGCTTCTGGTGAAAATGCTTCACAGAAATGGTTTTTTAAAGGATTCAAAGACGAATATGAATTAGGAAAACTTGATTTAGAAACTAATTCACCAGAAAGAGCTGATTATTTTTCAGACCCAAACAGGTTGATATTTAATTGGCATAATGAAGTGATTGTTAATAATAGACACATTTTAGATGATTTAAATACAAATAAAAGACTTCCAGATTCTATAAAGAATAGTGACATACCACTAGAAACATTAAATGGAGTTATTGGAAAAGCAATTGAAAAAATTAAAGCAAATTACAAATTAGCTGTTCCTCATTATTACAAAAATAAAATTCAACTACTTGTTCCGTTATGTTTTGGTAAAAATGAAAATCCAGATGTTGCACTGGTTTTGGATCAACAAAAAAATGGAAATTATTTAGCAACAACATGTCTCTCTATGGAAATGGCTTATATAGATGCAAGATTAATTGCAAGACCAGAATCTAATTGGTTAATGGCTGATCATATAATTGATAACTCGTCTTATGATCAAGAATTCATAGATGATTCCAATGAAGCAGAAAATGAATAACTTTAAGACAGGATTAATTTCCTGTCTATTTTTATGCACAAAAATAAGCACTAATTTCAAACTGATGGTTTAATTAAATAAAAACACATCATTTTTCGTTCCTAATCTCATACCCTACCAACTTTACACAAAGCACACAAAAATAGAAATCTACTCAATATTCATATCAATTGCCCATCAAATCGCCCTATCAAAAATCTATGATATACACCTGCCAGGAGAGGGGTAATTAAAATCTTGTAGAAACGCTTCTCTCATATCAAAGTATCACTTATATAAAAATGCAAAAATATTTTTATCAATGAGAGAATAAGTATATGAATCCAATATCATCCATCACATCAACAAAAATAAGAAGATAAAACTAATTACAACGAAACAAATTAAGAGAACAAAAATGAAAAACAATATTTAACACAAACAGAGAATAGAAATACAAAGGAGATGAAAAAAATTATGTGTATGAAACATACAACACGTTCAGGAAACACACTGATCAGATGTAGTCATGTAAATAATAATAAATGGAATAAGGCATATCTATTAATTCTTAAGCCAGAGGATTGTAAAACAGAATATATTAACTACTGCCCTAATTGTGGAGGAAAATTAAAAGAATACTAAAGAGTGATGTAATTGCCTACGGCGTTATAGATATTCGCAACAAGTTGCTCATATCTAATTTTTGTCATGTTGACAAGCAACATTCCAAAAATGAATATATTTATTTTCTAGTGGTTTTTTAATGATGAATAAAAAAAATCATCCAAACTATCACTATATATATATTATATTGTGAGAAACTGAATGATTTTTTAAAACCTTGCAACTAAAAACTTAAAAATCGTCAGTAATTAAAGGAAAAAACGACTCTAAAAAAATACTGCGATTTCTCACTATATATATATATTATAGTGATAGTTTGCAGTATTTTTTTTGTGCCATATTTTACTTATTTTTTAAGGGTTTTATCCACTTTGGAGAATATATATTGTGAAACTTATTAACGATTCCAGAAAGGAGTATGTATGGATATTAAGAAAATTAAGACAGGAAGAATTACAGAACGAGAATTAGTCAACTTATTTGGAAGTGACACTCAAAAGAAATCTTACAAGAAGAATGGTAAATTTGTTAGTTCATATAAGAGTGCATTGTTTAAGAAAGTAAACAAATACTGTTCCATAGAAGAAAGAGACAAAGTTGATGGAAGACGTATCTACGAAATCACGGAAGTATATGAGCATCCTCTTCCATCCAATTTTAACAAAATGAATAAATCTCTCTATAAATACATAGTACCACTCATTCTTTCAGATCTTATTAATGGTCATGATCAAAATAACAGTATTGACATCACGGTTGGTAAATGGGCTAGAGAGATCAACATGGTAAATAAAAATTATAATCTTTTGAAGTATAACCGGGAAGATAGCAGCAAGGAATTTCAAATCAGTATGAATGAAATTAATGAATTCTACGACAAAGCTGACCACATGATTAATTGGTACATAGAAAATGCCCTAGATTACCTTAAATCTGCTGGCTTAATTATTTGGAGACAAGTTGATCGTATAAACATAGAGGAAACAGATGGTAAGTCAATTATCGATCAAGATGGAAATGTAGAGGTTAATGTTTCACTTATACAAAGACAAGCAACAAAAGAAGACATGGATTACTATGCTCAATGTGTTTCTATTGCAGATAAAGAAGCAAATATAGAAAATGCAGGTGAAAGATATTACAGCTCAAAAGCAAAATGTTTCCAGGAAGTTTTGAAAAGAGAATTATATAAAAAGAAAATCAAATACTTCTATAGTACATATGAAGCATATTATGTTCATCTCGACAAATGCAAATCATTGCTAGAACACTTTGGAGAATATAATAGAGAACAACTTGTTGACAGTTTCAATAAAGAATTCTCTGACATGATTGTTGAAAACGCAGGTATCAGATTTGATAAGAATAAAACTAAGTATCTTCTCAATAAAAGCGACTATCTTCTCTCATTTGAAAACTTATGTGAAATCACGGTTGATAATAAAACTGAATACCTTGGAAGTAGAATCAGAGAAAAACCTATTGAAGACAATTATAACCTTAAAGTAAATGCAAAGAAGAAAGGACAATAAATAAATGAATTATAGTGAAGCACAGTTAGAAATCATAAATACAATTGACGGAAACATTGGTGTTATAGCATCTGCTGGTTCTGGAAAGACTACAGTATTAACAAAGCGAATTGAAAATATGGTAAAGAACCATTCTATTGCACCACAGGACATACTTGCTGTTACATTTAGTAAAAAGGCAAAAGAAAATATTCAAGACAAACTAAAAGAACTGAATGTAAATGGAGTAAACATTGAAACATTCCACTCTCTCGCTCTTAAGATTATTGGTACAAGATATGGAGTAGGATATTTTAAAGTATGGACATTGCAATGGGAAAAAGAAAAGATTATGCAGACAATTTGTTATGACAGAATGAATCTATGTAGTAAAGATGATGTTCCATACAATGATATCTTAAGATTTATTGGAAAACAGAAAAATGCAATGCTGAGTACAACAGATGAACTTATCTATTCAGATGATGATCCATTTAGCAAGAATAATATGAAAGAAATATTTGTCAGTTATGAGAAATTCAAGGAAGAGAATAGATATATAGAGTTTGATGATTTTCTCAATCTTGCAAATGAAGCATTAAATGAAGATGAAAATACTTATAACTATTACAGCAATTGTTTCAAATATGTTTTATCTGATGAGTTCCAGGACATTTCAAAATCACAATCCCTTTTATTAAAGAAATTGAATAGCAAAAACACAATGATAGTTGGAGATCCATTACAGGCTATCTATTCATTCCGTGGTGGTAATAGCAAATATATTCTTGATTTTGAAAAAGATTATTCAAATGCAAAGATTGCACACTTGAATAAAAACTATCGTTGCAGCGAAGATATCATTAAAACTGCAAATGTGTTTGCAAATATCATTCCTGATTCTAAGCACAAGAATTACAGGGAAAGTATTGCAAATAACAATGCATTTAAAAAGCCAGAATTTGCCATTTACAAAGACGAATGGGAAGAAGCAGATAAAATTGCAGATAAGATTAATGTACTTGTTAAAGAATATAAATATAAAGATATTGCAATTCTCGCAAGGACAAATGCACAGTTGACAAAAATACAGTCAACTTTCCATGAAAAATTAATCCCATTCAGTATTGTAAACGGAAGTTTGTTTACCGATCTCCCAGAAATAAAGCTGCTAATCTCATATCTAAAACTTGCACTTTATGAAAATGATAATGAATCTTTTAGGTATTTATATAATAAACCGAATAGATGGTTAGATAGAAAATTTCTGCAAGAAGTAGAAAACAATAGTAAAAGAAGGAATGTTTCATTTTACAGTTCTATGATGTCAATTGACCGTAGAAATTGGAGATTTAAGAATGGTATTGACGAAATTTATGAAGTGATTAATTATCTTCAGAATAAAAGATTTTCTTCTATTGGAGACATGATTTCTTATTTGAGAGTCAGATTAAATATTGACGAGTTTGTAACAAAAGGAAAACAGGCTGATGATGGAAGTTATGTTGAACAGATCGAAAATATGAATGCTTTTGAAAATATTGCAAAGAAATATACTGATCTAAATAAGTTCATTATGTACTTAGATGATATTACAAAAGACTTGCAGGTAGACAATGAAAATAAAGTACAACTTCTCACTATTCATAAATCAAAAGGATTGGAATATCCGGTTGTATTTATTATTGGATGTAGCGATGGACTTCTTCCTCATAATAAAAGTAAAGATTTAAATGATGAGAAAAAGTTATTTTATGTTGGTATTACAAGAGCAGAAAAAGAATTATACATCTCTTCTATTCTTTCAAACAATGCAACAGAACTGAAAATAAGTCCATTTGTATATGCAATAAAAGAGACAATTAAACCTGATAAGTCTGCAATGTAGAATGGAGAATAATAAATTATAAGAAACCTATCAACTAATCTCACATCAATAGAAAGGATGATTCGAGATGAACTACTTAAATAAAAGGAGACGAATAAATGACAACAGTAGAAACAGAAACAAAATCAAAGAACCATAGCACACTTCGTATTCCATCAAGAGATGAATTCCACAGACATTATGGTGGTGCATTGTACGAATCTGATTTTTGTACATGCAATCCTGTATCATTCGGAATAAACAAAGGTTCTGTTGTAGCAGATAAAATTATGACAGATTTATATAGAGAGCGAAAATTATATCTTGATACAAAAAGAGCTAGAGAGCGTCAGGGTAAATGATTTCTAAATCAGACGAAAGATTGTTTGCTAGAGCAAGGCAGATTGCTTTGCAGTCAGACTACCATAGAGAACATGTTGGATGTATTGCTGTGTATAAAGGAAAGATAGTTGGAATTGGTTGTAATTCAGAGAAAACACATCCAATACAGTATTATTACAACAAATATAGAAACAACAACCGGAATGAATATTTTGTTCCAAAACTTCACGCAGAAATCAACTGCATTAATAGTATCCGTCATCTGGATATTAATTTCCAAAAAGTAAAACTTTATATTTACAGAGTCTTGAATGATAAGCCATATGGAATTTCTCGTCCATGTCCATCTTGCATGGCTGCAATTAAAGATTTCGGAATCAAGAACATCTATTATACAACAGATGATGGATATGCATACGAAAAAATATTATAAGGAGAAAATTATTATGAAACGTTGGAGAAACAACAATGAAATAAATGGATTGTTTGGAAAAGATGAAAATATCTACTCTTCTATCACGCTTAAAGATTGTGGGCTTGATCCCGAATGGAATTTCATGCAAGCACCTGAATGTGAATGTGGCTGTGGTGAAAAATGTAGTATCTATTTGAAAAACGATGATGAGACATTAAGCTTCTGCAAAACAATGGTTTACGAAAATAATGAATGTAATAAATGCGCTGTGTTTGCAATCACGAAAGAGAATATGTTATTAGGTGCAATCAAACAGGATGCTGATGTTTATTGTTTCAAGTCAAAAGATCCTATTAAGTATATGGGTGACATTGGAGAAATTTTTGACGAATTAGAACTTCATTGCTATGGTTTAATTGTTTGGAATGGCGAAGGATTATACAGAATTGTGGAGGAATAAGAATGAAGTGTTTTTTAAAGAAAGATGGAGCTGTAAAAAAGAATTATCAAAAAGCTATTAATTATATTTTATCAGCGAAAATGGAACATCATACAATAACTGTTGGAAGACATGATGATGTGGTTGACGAATACGATTGTTATACAACAATAAATAAAAGATTTTATTCAAGAGAAAAAGAAAATATGAGAAAAAAAGTTAGAGAAATATGTCTTGAATATGGGGTAACGACAAAAGAATGGTATAGCCATATGGATATGTCAATTAATTTTCATGGAAATAATGATGACGTAGAACGTATGTTAAATGAATTAAGCAAATACAAAAAAGTTATTTGCTAGGAGGTTTATATGTTAGATACACAAATTAATATGTATTCTGTAGATACAGGACATTTCTATAGTAATCATGAAAAATATTTACATGAAATGAATTGCAAATATAGACGTGAAAGAAATTATCTTGACAATGCGTTAAAGAAAATGGAGGAAATTTTAAAAGAAAACGGATATACAGATGATGATATAAAAGAACTAAAGAAAATTAAACAAGAAGAATATAATAATATTCAGAATGAAAATGAGAAACTTTATGTTAAGAATTATTTTCTTATTTGCCACAAAAGAAAAAAGGCAAAAGAATCTAAAGAAAAATTGTTAAAAGTTTTAGAAAATAAAATGAAACAGAAACAGAAATTATCTGATAAGATCAAAAATTCGAAGATACAGTATAATAAACAAATACCTTTAAGAAAATTAAGAGACGATGAGCTTAATGATAATAATGTGATTTCTGTATTTGAATCATCTCTTACTAGAACAATTGGAATTAAAAAAGATGAACTTACAGATGCATTGATGGTAGTTCAGGTATACTACTTTGATGTTTTTAAAGATTTATCATTTTATGGTTTTATGTATAATGGCGAAAAATATAGATATTTCACATCGTCTGCTGGACAAATCAGAAAGAAAAAAGCAGTTTTTATTAAAGAGTCTGTTTGGAACGAAGTTGAAAAAACGATTATGTGTGGTCTTACAATTGAGAAGATCAATTCAAAAGGTGGAAATAATGTAAATAAGCATCTTGCATATATGGCTTTGGCAAATTCTGCAACAGATCAATGGGAAGATTTTGATATAGACAAATGCATTGTAATAGATGATTTTGAAACAAATGTTCCAGGAACTTTTGATTTTATTGACGAAAAAGATTATTCTATCACAAGAAAAGATGATGTTGTTCCGATTCCGCATACAGACGGAGCAGGTATGATGTTACCATCTGTAATGAAAAAGAATACAATGTTTCGTGCGCCTTGGGTCAAAGGATTACTTGGAGTTTTTGATTTTAAAAAATTTATAGAAGTGAATAACTACTCTCCTATTATCAATGATATTTATGGAAAAGAATACAATATCATAAATGATGATATCCAAATCATTTTCACAAAAAGTCAGTTTAAAATGTATAAGTTTTATGATTCGTGGGATGAATATAAAACTTATTTCAAAAAATATAATTGTCAGGCTGGAAGATGTAATATTGAAGAAGATAGAATTAAAAACGCAAAAATCAATTATCAGATGTTACAAACACTAACAGATGTAACTGAAGAAGAAATTGATTTACTTGCAAAAAAGTCTATTGATAAAATTACTAACATCTGTACTTCTGAAGAAACAATGAAAGATATTCTTGGAATTACACCTTACAACATGAATATGACTTCGTTTCAAAAAGCAGTTAAAATTTATCCACCACTATTAAATGATACATACGCAAAAGATGTTATTAGAGAAGTTAAGAATAGTCTTGTTAAAAAATATAGAAGTGGAAAACTTGAAGTAAATGGTAAATATACTTTTCTACTTCCAGATTTCTATGCTGCATGTGAATATTGGTTTGGACATATAGAACAACCTGAAGGATTACTTAATGACAAAGAAGTATTTTGTTGGTTGTTTAAAAATTACGAAGAATTAGATTGTCTTAGAAGTCCACATCTTTATAAAGAACATGCGATTCGTTTAAATGTTGCAAATAATAAATATGGTGAACGTGTAGAAAAAATTAGAGAATGGTTTACGACAAACGGAATTTACACAAGTACACATGATTTGATTAGCAAGATTCTTCAGTTTGACGTGGATGGTGATAAGTCACTTGTTGTTGCTGATCATGACTTTATTAAAATCGCCAAGAAAAATATGGAAGGAATAGTTCCTTTATATTATAACATGCAAAAAGCAAAACCAAGATTATTAACAAATGAAAATATCTATGATGGTCTTAATGCAGCTTTCACAGGTGGAAATATTGGGGTATACAGTAATAATATTTCAAAAATATGGAACAGTGATGTGTTTATAAATGGCACTGACGAAGAAAAAGAACATGCAACAAATTGCGTTAAACGTTTGTGTTGTCAGAACAATTTTGTGATCGATTACGCCAAAACGTTATATAAACCAGAGTTTCCTGAAGCAATCGGAAACGAGATTAAAGAATTCACTAACAAGAAACTTCCTGCATTTTTTGAATATGCCAAAGACAAAAGAGCCAGTGAAGACGTTGATAAAAGCCAGGTTGAAGCTAGAAATGGCAGCTTTGTAAATGAGTTATATAAAAAAATTCCAAATAAAGCAATTAACACTAGAGGAATGAAACTTGGAAAACTTGAATATCAAAAGATGATGAGAAATGTAAATGTCGTTTGTGCAAAAGAAGTTTCTGAATTATATGACAAGTTAAATAAAGAGTATAGATATATGGTAAATATGAAAGATGAATACATTGATAATCTTCATTATGTTGCTTGTACTATCAGAAACAAATTTGCTGAACTTGGCTATTCAGAAGAAATGATAACAGATATGCTTGTACACTACTTATATGGGAAGAACAAAAGATCAAAACAACTTTTTTGGTTTTGTTATGGTCATTGTGTAGTTAATAATCTTGAAAATAATGTAAATATTAAAAAGACTAAATTTATTCAATGTGTTGATTGCGGAGAATGGGTTGAGGTTGAGTTAAACAATGTTAAAACTTGTAGATGCAAAACATGTGCAAAGCTGTACAGAAATAAATATCAAAGAGAATTAATGAGAAAAAGAAAAAATTTAGCTTAGGCTTTTCGCCCATAAAAAATGGATTAATTATTTTATTATTTTTTTAAAAAAGCCATAAATTATGGGCGAAAAATTTTTTTCATTTGTGTGTATATGGAGAATAACATATCGCACAAGCATTTTTAGCTATTCTACAAAAATAGATATGTGTTCAAATAACGAATTCGTGCAGTTGGGAGGAATATTATATTTGACAGTAACACAAGATAATATTATTAAAGAAATTGCAGAAAAAGAAGATATGAACGTAGCGACAGTCCGAAAGGTTATTAAACGGATGGAGAAATGTATTTTCGACTACTTGTCTTCTACTACTCCCACTGAAAATACAGTGGTGAAAGTTTTGGATGGATTAAGTTTGGAATGTAATTATATTCCAGAACATGAAATTCATACTTATGATGATATCAAATGTGAATCAAAAATTTGGACAAAACCCAAAATCACAAGATATTATAATAGAAAATTAAATAATTATTTTGATTAATCAATATTTTGGCAGTGGGTACATCATCTGCTGCCAATAAAAATAAATCCTGTGTTATGGATATAAATAACTCAGTGTAGATCAGTTAGTCACTGTGCTGAGAGCATATGTATAGTGAGAAAGTGTATGAAACGATAGCTTCATATGTTTTCTTTCGGAGATTTGTGAAATAATTCGAAAAGACGGAAACCGTCAATACTAAATATGTGTGCAGAATACATCGGTATATAAAGTCAGATTCAATTCGTCACCATAATAGACGCTGCTGTGCAGAATAATCCAGATGCCAACATTGGTGGAATTTTGTTGGAGTTAAGTATGGAAAATCCAAATAAGGTGATATGTCGTTGTTGAACCGAAGAAATTCGGGTATAAGAATTGTTTGCTAGACAAGTAGCCTAAATCAACGAAAATTAATTCAAATATAAAGGAAAACATAAGTTGAGCTATTCATAAAAATGATTAATAGAATATGTATGTTTTGATATTTCTGAATGACTGGTGAAAGTTGTGGGTGCTAATCCCATTCGTCCTTGGTGCGTGAGCATTGGTAAAGAAAGTTATAGAGTCGCCATCTGTAGCTCAGACTTTGCTAGACGGTAACTTAATAATGTATCCTTGTATAGTCTGTAAAGCGAAGGCTTATTTCTATTCATAATAGAGGATTTATGTTCTCTCATATTATTATCTAACCTTTCTGTCAGTGGTGGCGGTGTTGGGAAACCAGCACTGCTGCTATTTCGTAGGTAGAAAAAGAAAAGAGGTTTACTAATGATTAAATTCATTAAAAAATATGCAAAGCGTGGTTAAATTCATACATGGAAATGTGTGAGAAGATGTATCGGTATTACTAATAATACTGGTGCATTTATTTATTGATGACTCGTAGTCCAATGGTAGAACGGCAGACTGTTAATCTGTATGTTGTGGGTTCGATCCCCACCGAGTCAGTTACTCATCTCCTATCATAAGGAGAAATTTAAAACGAAAGGGTGTAATTACTATAGTATTAATTACTAAAGCAGAAAAAGATTATTTAGTTGCTCATGGAGTTCGCATGGGTAGTGGTGGAATTAGTCACACTATTTCAAAGAGTAAGAAACGCACATACTATCTTTGTGAATCTGAGTGGAATATTGAAAAACTAAATAAATACAGAAAAAACAAAATCGTAAAGTAAATACGAAATCTAAAAGAAAGGTGGTAACAAGCCATCGCTAAGAAAAAGAAAGAAATATCTCTTGAAGTGATTGGCGGTAATGCCGAAGGTGTTACTGGCTCATGTACAAAAGTTGGTTTCTTCAATAGAACAATCTTATTTGAGCTTGGGATGATTCAAGATAATAGTACAATTTTGGAAAATTATAAAGTAAATAGCTCTATCTTAAATAACATTAAAAGCAAATCTGTCGAAATGATTATTGTGGGTCATCTGCATTGTGATCATGTCGGGTTGATTCCGATGCTATTTGCGAGAGGAAATACTCAAGCAAAAATTATTGTTCCAGAAAACAGTACATCTATATTAAAAGAAATGTGGTATGACTGTTGTTATATCAATAAGAGAGATATTGAAACGCTTAATAGAAAAGGAGACAAGTCATATACTCCTTTATATACAGAAAATGAAGTCGAAATGGCTTTGTCTAGAATTGTAGAAATTCCAGTAGGAGACATTGTTGGTATAGACGAAAACATATCAATTAAATACACTCCAGCAGGTCATATTCTTTGTTCATGTCAAACTGAACTATATATCAATGGTGGTTCTCATACAAGAAAAATTCTATTCACATCCGATCTTGGAAACCCAATGATTGAAAACAGAAAAGTGTTTGTTGAACCTTTTAAGAAAGTAACATCGGCAAATATTGTTATTGGAGAATCTACATATGGTAGACGAAAAGGTTCTATGAATAAAAAAGATATTGAATTAGATCAAAAGAAAATGAAAGCTGTTGTTGAACAATATTGTGTTGACAATAAGCATCGTGTTTTAATTCCAACTTTTAGCCTTGACAGAATGCCATTTATTATATGGGAACTGTATCAATTATTTGGAAAAGATGAAAATTTTAAAATTCCTGTATTAGTTGACAGTCCGTTGGCAAATAGACTATTGGATTGCTACTCTTCTATCTTAACAGATGAAAAAAAAGAAAAGTTTGATGAAATGATGTCTTGGAAAAACATAAAAAGAGTAATTAATCCAGAAGACAGCAAAGCTGCTATTTCGGATAGCAATCCTAAAATTATCTTGGCATCATCTGGTATGTTGACAGCAGGTCGCAGTTTAAAGTGGGTTCAGAATATACTTCCAAAAGAAGAAGACTGTATTTTATTTGTCGGATATGCAGGTACGGACACACTTGCAGGTAAAATTAAAAACTGTAGAGAACAAAAGACAATCAATATTAATGGAAAACCATATAAAAATAAATGTCAATTAGTTGACTTGCACTCATATAGTTCTCACATGCAAAGAAAAGACCTTATAAATTATTACAAGGGAATTAATACAGAAAAAATTTATTTGGTTCATGGAGACAAACAAGCACGTATGGAACTTAAAGAAGATCTTGAGAAAGAATTGGAAAATTGTTTGAAGTCCACTCGTGTTGTTATTGTAAACAAAGGAACAAAAATAAAACTTTAAAAAGGATTTAGATAACGTGATAAAAAAATTTGATAAAGAATATTCTACACAATATGCTCCAGAAATGAAATATCTTTTATCAAAAGGTATTAAATATTGTTTTGTAAAAGATATTCATGGGGTAACAACATACAAATATACAAAGACACCAGAGTTATTTAAGGCTTTGGTGTCTTTTTATATGGAGAATAAATAGATAAAGTGAAAGGATTAATAATAGGGGATAAAGTATGGGAAAATTTATAGATTTATCTGGAAAAAATTTTGGAAGACTAAAAGTCTTAAAAAGAACAGAAGACAAGATACAACCAAATGGTAGAAAAGTTGTTATGTGGTTATGTCAATGCCAATGTGTTGAAAAAACTTTAATTACTGTCTCTACAGACAGATTAAATTCTGGAGTTACAAAATCATGTGGATGTTTACGAAAAGAAGCAGTTTCAAAATTATCAAAGAAATATAACAAATACGATTTATCTGGTGATTACGGGATTGGATGGACAAGCAACACAAATGAAGAGTTTTATTTTGATTTAGATGATTATGACAAAATCAAAAATTATTGTTGGCACAAAAATAATAATGGATATATTCAATATATAAAAAATAATGATCATTTTTATGGTGAAAATATTATTATATCAAGATTAATTATGAATGCACCAAATGATTTAGTTGTTGATCATATTAATCATAATTTGTTAGATAACAGAAAATCAAATTTAAGATTAGCAACAATATCTCAAAATGCAATGAATTCTAAGCCAAGAAATAATTGCTCATCAAAATCAACAGGTGTTTGGAAAGATTCTAATAATAAATGGTGCGCTGCACTAACAATTGACGACAATTTTATTTGGTTTGGAAGATTCGAAAAAGAAGAAGATGCTATTGATATAAGGATAAAAGCTGAAAACAAATACTTCAAGGAGTTTTCATATATTAATAGCATTGCGAATTCTAGTTTAAAATTTACAATCTAATTTCTCACAAGAGAAAAATATTATGAAAGCAAGGGGTAATGCCCATGATGAATTTAAAAGATATTAAAAGCACAATTAACATGCATTATAGTGAAATGTATGAAATTAATGAGCTTAAAGAAAGAAGACTTTATATCAATAGCGAAATTGATGATGAAGTAATTGATACAATTGTATTTCACATTATGAATTATAACAGAGAAGATAAAGGAATTGATGCAAAAGACAGAAAACCGATTATTCTTTATATAAATAGTCCGGGTGGCTCTGTTTATTCTGGATACGCTTTGATTTCAGCTATGCAGTGTAGCAAAACACCTATTTATACAGTAAATCAGGGAATGTGTGCATCAATGGCATTCTTAATTTTCTTAGCTGGAAACAAGAGGTTTAGCATGTTGCACTCAACCTTCCTCATGCACGACGGATCAAATGGAATCGGATTTGAAAGTGCGTCAAAACTTAGAGATAGAATTGAGTATGAAACAGGTCAGCTTGAACAACATACCAAGCAGTTTGTACTTAGTTGTACATCTATTGATGATAAATTCTATGATGATAAATACAGAGTAGAATGGTACATGCTACCACATGAGGCAAAAGAACATTCTATCTGTGATTATATTGTCGGAGAAGATTGTGATTTAGACGAAATTATTTAAGGAGAGTATACACTACTCTCCTATTTTGTACGGAAAATTAGTTGATACAGAAGGAGAAAAAGGAAATGGCAAAATCTAAATTAAACTTTATGAGAACAACAACAGACAAACTTACAGTAAAGAGTGGAGTTCTTTCTGAAGATTGTCTTACTATTACATATACAGACGAGAATGATGTTGAACAGGAAGTAAAGGTATGTGATTTGCTTGCAGCATTTAAGAATCAGGTAATTGATTTTTCAATAGCGTTAAAATCAGATGAGGAATTGGAAGTTCCTGAGTCTGAAGAATAAAGAGAGTTGGTGACTTATTGTTTAATTTTGAAGATGAATTAGCAAAATATAATCTAACTCAAGAAAAATATGAACAACTTCTAAATGATATTGACGCAAAATTAAATGGAGAAAACGATTATGATTGGTCTGAGCTACATGATAAGTATTCGGTAAAATGTAATCCAGATACAATTAGAAAAGGGTCTTCTACTATTTTTGGCGGAAAGTTTAGAAGTGATTATGAAAAATACAAAGCAGAGAAAAACAAATCTGTTGGTGGAAATGATGAACTTGATGAAAAGATTCAGGAGATGCGAAAAGAAAAAATCAAACTTTCTGATGCAAGAGTTGAATACAATCGTCTCATCAGACAGGAAGCAAGAAAAGAATCTTATGCTGATATGGTGAAGCGCATTATTTGTGAAGATGTAAAACCAATGAATGTTACAGTTCATTATAATTTGTTCAATAGCTATACTGATTTGCTCTGCCATCTCACTGATATTCATACAGGAATTGAAATCCATAATTGGAAAAATAATTTTGATGAAAATGAATTAAAACGAAGAATTGACAAATTCACTTCTGATATTTTAGACATTCGTGGAGTTCATCAATCAGAGAACTGTTATCTTGTGATTGGCGAAATTCTCAGCGGTCTTATTCATAATAATTTAAGATTACAAAACAATATGGATTTAATGGAACAATTTAAGTATGTATCTGAATTGATCTCTGCTATGTTGACTAGAATGGCAAATCATTTTAATCATATTTATGTGTATACGACTCCGGGGAATCATTCTAGGATATCTGCGAAAAAAGAAGATTCTTTGGATGGCGAAAATATGGATACGTTGTTACCATTTTATTTAAAAGCAAGATTGCAAAACATTGATAATGTATCAATCTGTGATAACACAATTGAACCAGAGATTGCAATGTTTAATATTCGTGGGAACAATGTGTTTGCATCACATGGACATAAAGATTCTCCATCAAGTGTTGTGCAGAATTTCACTATGATGTTTGGAATCAAACCAGATATCGTATTGCTTGGTCATAGGCATTTGAACGGTTTAACAACTGTCTATGATACAAAGGTAATTGAAAGCGGATGCGTGTCAGGTACAGATGCATACGCAGTATCTATTAGAAAAGTTAATAAACCAGAGCAAACCGTATCTGTTATTGGAGATGATGGTTTGATTTGTCTGTATGATGTTCAACTTGACTAAAATATCATATAAATTGTAGTGACATGATAATGGTCATCAGTTACCTAGAATTGAAATTCAACGAGAGTTGATCCCATCTGGGCGTTGCAAGGAGCACATTTGCTTTTAGCAGCGTGGGAGTGCTCTCCAATGCGCCCGGACATATTCCCATCTTTCAAGACGGAAACGCCAGTATGCATGGACGTACACAGGAGTCTTTACAGAGTAAAAACTAGCCATATGTAATCACCTGCCTTTCCGGTAGATTTAAAATCTTTGGAAAAACTGATGACCTGAATGTAGGAGAATTCCTACGATTTATATAGTACCATAAAATTTTAGATTAAGCAACTAACTGCTCACTTCTACCCCATCAAACTCTCGATCGTGTACGATTATTGGAGTGGGCAGCTATATATAAAGACAAAGGAACATGATCTCAGGACGGGACATGTATTATTTGGCTGACGAAGCCGAAAATGAGGGAGTAGACTCTTCGTAGCTGCTACCCTCTTTTGTTATGAAATTATATGAGAAAAGGAGATTTTTAAAATGAATAAGACAAGTTTTATTAGAGAAATTACAAAGAATGTAGAGAATTATACACAGAAAGAAGTTGCAGAAATTCTTGATGCGGCACAGAAAGTTCTGACAGACGCACTCGTCGCAGGAGAGAAGGTATCTTTTGTTGGATTTGGTAGTTTTGAGACGACAGAAAGAGCTGCTCGTGTCGGTAGAAACCCACAGACAGGCGAGGAAATTAGCATTCCAGCTTCTAAGCTTCCAAAATTTAAAGCAGGCAAAGCATTCAAAGAAGCAATTAAGAATTCATAATTTGAAGGGATGTGCTTTTATTGAAGAAAATTGATGTGTGTTGCGTAGAAGAATTCTGTGAAATCTATAATGATATTGTGAATGACCTTAGAGATACTTATACATATGCAGAAATTGTTGCTAATTATGATGAGGCAAGAGTGATTATTAGAGAGCTTGTCTTCTATGGTTATGAAATTGCACAGGTAGAACTTGTTGATCCAGCATTTGACGGATATAATGGTGAGTTTAGCATTGCTGTTATTGGCAATGAGATTTATTGCGAAAGAGCAAAAGTTAATGGAAAGTATCCAGGCTCAGGTGCTACCATTGCTTATTTCATGGATAATGTAAATCACAAAGCTACATCTGCTTATGATAAAGATACGGTAATGTACGAAGTCCATATCGAAGATGATGAGGATGAAGTAGAATGCGATGGAGATTGTGAAAGCTGTCATATAGATGATAAAGATGATATGAACATTTCTATTGTTCATGAAGATGACGGTATGCATGGTTTTACAGTAACTCAGAGTGATGATCATGGCTGTTCTAGTTACAGCTATTATTCTACAGATACTATTGATGGATATACGTTAAAAAGACTTTTAGATATTTTTGGTGTGTAAATTTAATTATGAGGGAAGGGCTTGTGAGCAAATGTGCTTACAGGCTCTTTTTAATTGCCCGTTATAGACCACTAAAGAGGTGGGGCAGACTGTAAATCTGTCTTCTTCGGAACAGCTTGGAGCGTTACCAAGTAACGGGATTTTTATATTCTTTGCATTGTTGTGTAGAGAATATATGTGTGTACTCATGATTGGTGTCATAGCTGGTTGTGAGGATTATGGAGAGATACGAAAGAAGTCATGAGCTTTCGGATAAGTGTAACCTCATTCGCACTTCTCTCCTATTTCTACTGAATGAGGAGAAATGAGGAAATATTTTATGCCAAAAATTTTTATTTTGAAAATTGGAAACAGAGATGTCCCGATATCAAAATTAACATATGATGATTTGACAGAACTATTTAAACAGTTTATCCAAAAAGAAAATAGAACTCCATCCATGATGGAATTAACGATTGAAAATAATCTCCCAAGTTATAGTAAAGTACAAAAAATATTAAAAGATAATAATATGAGCTATAAAGCATTTTGTTCTTTACTTGGAGATAATAAAATGCTTTTTGTTAACGGAAAATATAAACATCCAAAAGATATAACGTATGATGACTTAATATTATTATATGAAGAATATATATCAAAATATAATATTGCACCAACTTCTATTACAAGTAATATTAATAATAATTTACCACATAGGACTATTGTAAATTCAATATTAAAAGAAAAGGGAATAACGCATGATGAATTTTTAGCTTTATTTGGATTAATGGATAATAGAAGAAAATATAAGCAAATACAAATAGGCGATATGTTTGGAAGATGGAAAGTCATAGATAAAGCCAGTCCTAAAATATATGAGAAAAATGGTACAAAAAATACTATGCCATTTTGGTTATGTGAATGTACTTGTGGAAGTGGAATAAAGCGCAGTATTTCGGATAATGCATTAAAAACAGGTGATTCAAAATCTTGTGGTTGTTTGCAAATAGATTCAATAAAAAAGTTAAAAGGTACGTATAGAAAACAGAATTTTGAAGAATGGTGCATAGAAAATAAACATCAAGATTTTTTAGATAGATGGGATTATGAAAAAAATAAAATTCTTCCATCTGACATATCTTATACATCTCATGAAAAGATTTATTTCAAATGTCCTTGTGGAAAACATGACAGTTCTTTGTATCAATTATCAAGTATCCATAATATGAAAGAAATACGATGTAAATATTGTTATTCATTTGCTCAACGGTTTATTGATGTTAGAGGGAAAGGTGCTTTAGAAAAGTATTGGGATTTTGAAAACAATATAGAAAATCCATGGGATATATCTGGTTCATCCAGAAATAAAATTTGGTTGAAATGTACTGAAACCACTTACCATGGGTCATATCAAATAAGTAGGGATGATGCAATATATGGAAGGGGCTGTCCGTTTTGTAATCATAGTAAAATTCATCCAAGAGACAGTTTTGGTCAAATGATGATTGATAGATATGGTGAAGAGACTTTTAAACTAATGTGGAATACAGAATTAAATACAATCGATCCATTTTCAATAGCACCATCTACACGAAAATATAAAGTTTGGCTAAATTGTATTGACACTGATTATCATCCGCCAACTTGCGCACATCCTAATGATATCAAAAATCATTCTGGATATTGTCATTATTGTGCTAAAATCAAATTATGTCGAGAAGATAGCTTGGGGTTTAATTGCCCAGAATCAATTAATGTCTGGTCTGATAAAAATAAGAAAAGTCCTTTTGATTATTTTCCAAATTCAAATTCTACGGTATGGTGGAAATGTTATTGTGGAAAACATGATGATTTTAAAAGAAAGATAACTGACGCAAAAGCTGGTGATTTTGGTTGTCCAAAATGTAGTCAAGAAAGTTCAACATCTAAGTTACAAAATAAAGTAGCAAAATATATAAAAGAAAAATATGGATGTCGTTTACTTCATGAAAATGAATGTACATTAAAACCAAAAAATCCTTTGACGAATACTCTTTTAAGATATGATAATGAACTTCCAGATTTGAAGCTAATTATAGAGGTAAATGGCATACAACATTATGAAATATGCGGTTTTACCTATATGACTGCGAAATATTATGGCACAACTGTACAAGAAGAGTTATTAAAATATCAAGAAAGAGATACATATAAAATGAAGTATGCACTTGAGCATGGTTATAGTTATTTAATAATCCCTTATTGGGCAGAAAAGGATAAATCATATAAAACATTAATTGATAATAAAATGAGAGAAATATTACAGGAGGCAGCATAATTTCTACTGCTTCTTTTTTGTTACACAAAAGGAGGCTGAAATATTGTCAAAAGAAAAAATTACAAGAGTGAAATATTTCACTCCTGACAAAGAAAAATATATTTATGAAGAGAATTGGAAAAAATATCAAAAATATTTACAGTCAAACATCATTAAAAATCGTGATGTAAAAGACACTACATATAAACGGTATGAAGCGTTGTTTCGTCATTTTTTAATGTGGCTTGGTGAAAACTATGGAGAACTTGATTTATATTCTGATGAATTTATGGAAAACGCAGTTGACATAATGGAAGGATATATGATGTTTTGTCAAGAAGTTCTTCAGAATCATAAAAAGATAATTAATATGAAAGTTTCTGCGGTCAGTTCATTTTATATTTGGTCAATGAAACGTGGATATGTAAAGTACCATCCGTTTGATGGAAAACTTGACAGAATGAAAAAGGCAAGCGAAGAACAAATATTAAATCATTATTTTTTATCTGATGAACAAATTGAAGAAATAAGAACGGCATTATATAAAACAGAAAATAACAAATGGACAATTCAAGATCAACTTCTTTTTGAAATTTCTTTGTTTTCGGCAAATAGAATCGGAGCCTTAGAAAAACTTACTCTTTCATCTTTAAACTTAGATAATATGGTTTTCGATGGGATACGTGAAAAAGAAGGTTATCGTGTAGAGGTTTCATTTGACGATACTTGTAAAGACATGATTGAAACATGGTTATCTATGAGAAATGATGACTACGATCATCTCGAATGTGATTCATTATTTATTCATAAATTTAATAATGAATGGAAACCTTGGACAAAAAGCATGATTTATAATAGAATGCATCGTTTTGGTAAAATTATTGGATTAGATGATTTTCATCCACATTGTATGAGGAAAACTGCAATAAATAAAATCTATGAAGATACTGGAGATTTAAATCTTGCTTCACAATGGGCGAATCATAAATCCAGTGCAACTACTCAGGCAGCGTACTTAAAACCCGTTTCCAAGTCAGAACTCAGAGATAAATTAAAACTTTTGAAATTTAAACAACAAGAACTTGAGAAAGAGGCAAAAGAAGAAGGAAAAATATAGGATGTTGCTGATTGTGCTTATACAAAATTATATTTAAGCTTATGTTGTGACTGCTGTGCGGTCTGGTACTTCACTGCCATAAAATGTGAACCATTAAAAAGAAGTTTCATTACTTCTGTGGAGAGTATTACTGCTCTCCCACTGCACCTCATTGATCCTTGTGGAGGAGTAATTTTTATATTACTGATATCGGCTTTCGGTATCTGAGTTCGAATCTCAAACGAGGTATTAAAATAAATAACGAATCAAAAGAGTCAATTTTTATTGGCTCTTTTTTGTTGCATAAAAATAAGAAATTGCCGGCTTTTGTCGGTTCTAATCAATTTGGAAACTAAAAAGGACGGTGATAAATAAAAAATGGAATATATAACAAATACAATTACACAGATTGGAAAAGAATTGTCATGTGATAATGATAATGGAAAAATAATCGTTAATAAATATGACAACAAAGTATCTAAATTAATCTTTTCTTTTGATGAGGCGATTACTGGAAGAAAGTATATTGCTTTACTCAATCCAGTAACAAAAAAGTATCACATTGAACCAATTATAAATAATGAAGTTGTTATTACAACAAAGATCAGTGCTTATCCAGGAAAATGGAACTTACTTTTGATTGCCACTGATGACGATTATGAAATTGAAGACAACAATATTGACCAAAGTAAGGTTACATATGTTAGTAACACTTTTGGAAGAATAATTGTTAGAGACAATTTTTTAGATGAATCTGAAATTGAAAAAGTTGAAAACCCAGCAATTGATGAAATGTTGGAAGCATTAAGGATTGCTCAAGACAGCCTAGAAAACGCTGCAATTGTCGCAGATGAAAATGCAAGCTCTGCTTCTGCTGACAGAGAACATGTAGATAATGTAAAACAATCAATAGATAATATTTTCGAAGAATTACAAAATATTCAAGAAACAGTCAAAGACAATTTCTCTTCAATCGAAGATATAAATTCCAAAATAGAAAGCAACAAACAGCAAGTTGAAGATCTTGCAACAGATATTACACAAAAGGCATCAGATATAGCCGAGAAATATGAATCAATTAATTTGATTAAAAATGAAGTTGAATCAAAATCTGAATCTATAGCATCTGATATTTCTAATTTCACAAATCAATACACTTCCGATTTTAATTCGCACAAGACAGTTCTGACGCAGGCAGGCAATGAATGTTTGTCTTCTATTAATGAATTAAAAAATAACTCTATTTCCGAAATCACATCGTCCAAAAACGAATCGCTACAATCTATAAAAAATCAAAATGATGAGAGCATAAAAGTTCTTTCTTCCGCCAAAGAATCAGCAATCAGTGAGGTTAATAGTGCAGGTTCTGAAATGATAAAAATGATTGGAAAGACCTTTAATGATTATCCAATGAAAGAGACGATTAATGAAAATGACGTTATACCTCTTTGGGACAATGAAGAACAAAAAGTAAAAAAAAACTTCTTTTGCAGATATAAAGTCATTTTCTACTGATGATTTCGTTACCGATTATGAATCACATAAGAGTCAAATTAATTCCAATAAAACTAATATAGAATCATTACAAGAAAATTTACAAAATGTACAATCTTCTATCCCGACAAAAGTAGGTCAGCTTGAGAATGACAGTAAGTATCTATCAGCAGACGGGTCTGTTAGTTTTGGAAGAAAAACAGTCACAACAGTTGGAGAGAAAAGTATAGCTTTTGGGTATGACGTAGAAGCATCTGGACAGTACAGTTTCGCAGAGGGAGAACTGACAAAAGCAACAGGACGTGGCTCTCATGCCGAGGGTGGTGCGGGAACAATTGCGTCGAACAAATATGCTCATGGAGAAGGCTACGGCACTACAGCCAGTGGTCAAGCAGCACATAGCGAGGGGTATAATACATATGCGACAGGCAGCTACTCCCATGCATCTGGGTACAACTCAAAAGCTACCGCAAGCATGGCTAATGCTCAGAATTATGGAACGCAAGCTAACGGTCAATGCTCTCATGCCGAGGGGTTTGCTACGGTCGCAAATCAGACAGCCACTCACGCAGAGGGTGGTGGTACAATTGCATCATGTAAATACCAGCACGTACAGGGCAAGTACAATGTGGAGGATGCAGATGGCAAGTATGCCCATATTGTAGGTGGAGGCACAGACGCTAATAACCGAAAAAACATACATACAGTCGATTGGGACGGCAACGCTGAGTATGCAGGTGATGTAACAGTGCACTATGGTGACAACACAATACCAATCGGAGCAATACTTAAGTCACTACTTGACAATCCTTATATGCATCGGAACATCTTCCGGGGAAAATCCTTGGGAGAGTCAATCACAGAAGAACAATTAGCTGCAATCCGTGATGGAAGCTTTGACGATTTATACGTCGGTGACTACTGGGAGATAAATGGGGTGCGATACCGGATAGCAGACATTAATTACTGGCGAAATGTAGGTTATCCAGAATCAGTACAAAAACCCCATATATTAATAGTCCCGGATACTATATTAGGGAGCGGACAGATGC
>OGLM01000043.1_pt1 | contig 143741 bp, 150 predicted proteins | sample 1572531 | NCBI WGS metagenome assembly OGLM01 (sample SAMEA2581909, study PRJEB24529) | metagenome | biome: Human gut stool | place: China | collected 2011
TCTCCATGCTTCCGCACTTCCGCTTCACTCGGCAACATTCCCCCCTCATTACACCTCTTTGCTATTTGGTTGAGGTTGTTCCCTATCCGTTTCAGTTCCGGGATAAGTTCTTTGATACCGTCCGTATTCACGATCTGCTTCTCCAGCACACAGGAAAGGATATACTCCTGCTGGTTCTTTCCACTCTCTGAAATCTTCTCCTGCAACTGCTGGTATTCTTCTTCACTTACTCGGAATGATAACTGCTTTGGTCTTGTCTTGTTCATGCCCTTACCACTCCATATCCATGACATCAAGTAAGTCAAAGAAACGCTCCAGCGTCTTATTTTCCTTTTCTGCCGGGTTCTGTTTTACATATTTATCAATTACTTTCATCAGCTCCTGCACCTCGTATCTGTACTCAAACTGAATTTTATCCATTTCTTTTTTCATGCCTTTGACCTCTCTTTCTTCGGTGCTACCACCGTCAAATTATGAGCCTTTCGGCTCTCTTTATATGATTTATTATAGAAAGAGTTTAACTGTCCGTTAGTCATTGATTTTATATTATTAGTAGCTTGTTTATCTCTGACGTTGTATTTTTCATTAATTGCCAAATAATGAATTTGAGTACGAATATCTGCTCGTGATTGAGCTTCGCTTACTTTTGAAATTTGTTTATCCAAAGCAAGTGATTTTGATTCGTAGTCCTTATCACTCATGTTGACCTTTTTAAATTCTTCATTCATTTTTCTCAATTTGTTTTGTTCCAGAGCAAGTTTAACGGTTTCATTATTCATCTGATTTTTTGTGTTAATAATAGCTCTACTTAATTCTTTATCGGTCATTTCAGATAATTTACTTTTAATTTGTTCATTAAAATCCCTGTTATTATTAGCTCTGATATCAGAGAATGCACCACCTAATGAGGCTTTGCCTCCACCACTACTTTTACCGCCACCTGAACCACGACCTCCCATAAATTAATCTCCTTTCATTTTTGGAATATCAATATCAATCCAATTCTTTTCGCTTGTACTCCAAGTGATTTTTCTGCCTGATTGTTTTGACATTTTCTTTATTACTTTATCAATCTGCTTGCCACTTGAAGAACGAAGTTCCTGCCAATCGTAATCTTCCTCATAGCGTGCATGTGATGGATTTTTCCACTTCCCTAAATATCTGATTTGAACGCTGACAGAATTTCCGTAATCTTCAACTCTGAAATCAGAATTTGAAATATATCCGTCTGATTCAACACCTCGCCTCAAATTATATTTAAGGTCTGAAACTGTGCTATCCATAGACATTTTAGCTTTCGTTCTTCTTGGGTCTTTTTCTTTCTTTTCGGGTTTAATTCCGTTCTTTTTGTTTTCTGCACGTTTTGCACGAGCTTTTGCAAGAGCATCAAGCCGTTTTTGTTTAAGGTCTGATGCTTTTTTAGCATCTAATTCTTTTATTCTTTCTTGAATATCGTGCATGGCTTTGACTCGTTGCTCTACAGAGAGATTAGAATTTCCTGATATACTATTGTATAAATTTATAAGTTCGTTTTTGTCTGTGATACCTTCGCCTGTTGGTACTTTTTTAGCAGCACCGCCACCGCCTCTGCCACCACCTGAACCACGACCACCCATGATTACCTCACTTTCTTAACTGTTATAATCAACTACCCATTCGTAGCCAATTTTCTTCATCTTTTTACCTTTAACAACTTGCTTGAACATTTTATCAATTTCTTTACTTGAATAACTGTCAGATACGTCAATATTAGAACCACCTTTTTCGTTAATATATTTTATTTTTTCAGCTTTTTTAAAACCTCCTTTTTGTACTGCCAACGTGTTTAAAGAATTCTCATAGGTTTTATACATTGCAGCAGTATCGCCTGAAATATCAAATTTATTTTTATAAAGTTCTCCATAATGATTTGCAACTTTTAAAATTTCTTCTTTTGAGGCATTATTTTTTAAGTATTCTTTAACTTCTTTAAACTCCTTCATTCCTATGTAAGAATTTTTTAAAACCTTTTCTCGGTAGATTTTTTCGCCTTTTGAAATCGGAGCACTACTTGAAGAAGTTTTTGAACCTCTGCCACCACCTGAACCACGACCACCCATTATGACCTCGCTTTCTTAAATTTATTCATGTACGGTTCGAACCAACGGAGGTTTTTATATCCGTCAAGTTCGCTCAACTTGTTTCCATAAATCAAAATCTCTTTTGGTTCAAGTTGTTTTAACATTTCTTCAAAGCCTTGCATAAAGAGAGTTATAGCGTTTTTATCATTCAAAACACCAACTGTTCCAATTGCAACAACTGAATGTTTTGGAATTCCTAAAAAGGCATATTTGTAGCTTGATTCATCAGACCAACTGACAGTCGGAATAACTTTTATTCCGTTTTCTTGCCAATATCTTGCACACCATCTGTTCCTATAAACTTGCCAGATTTGGAAAGCTTCGGGGTAATTCGTGTACATCGAAAAATCAGGAGATAACACTCCATCGTATTGTTTTAAAACTACAAGCTGTGAGTCTGCGTTTTTCCAACATCTCTCAAAACGATAATCATCTAAAAAGAAGTGTGCCGTTCCATTCCTGTTTTTATCAACCCTGTAGGGGATGAGTTCCTTTATAGGAAACTCATCCGGCTTTAAATCAGGGATACCATATGGATTAGAGGAGGAGAAAAAACCTTTTTCAACATTTTGCACATTCAGCATATCTTTCCAATACATATAAACTCCTTATGCTCTTAATGTCTTAACTGTTTCCAGCAAATAATTTGCAAATGATTCAATCGCATTAACGCCTTGATTAAAACAATAATCATCAAGTTCGTTCGGAGAGTTTTGGATTTTTCCTTTTAATTTAAACAAGCTATCTATCGCAGGCTGTGTGTATTTTGCAAGATTTTCATAGAGTTTTGTAATCGTTGTCGGAACTTTCTTTTTAATCAGTTTTAGAATAAATGGTTGAATTATAGCCCAAATAGTGCTGAAGTCTTTCCAATTTTTGATAAATGATAAAATACTCATATTATTTTCCTTTCTTTTGTTGAATTTGATACCATTGAATCTTGTTTCTTAAATAATCGCCAATTCTCTCTTTTGATAGATTTGGCAAATACGGAAGATATGTAAAATCAATTTTTCCGTAGCTTGAAGTTTTAGGATGGGATTGACCGAATTCATAATGCGTAAAAACAGTTTTTTCTGAAACTGTAATTCCATATAAACTGCATAGCTTTGCTACTTTGGAACACATCGCCTCCACTTGTTTTTGAGTGAGAGGATATTTTGTTTTTTTATCTTTTAAATTAAAACCATACATCCCACAGCAAGAAACTCCGATACATCCTGTGTTTCCACCACCGCAATGTGCTGCGTATTTTCCGTCATAACAGTTAATATTATCTTGTGGGGTGTAAGTGCCTTTGTATTCTTTGCCGTCTTTATCAAATAAAAAGTGATAACAATTTAAGTTCTGCTCGCAGGGTTTATCTGCTCCTGCTGTCCAATGCAGACAGATTTTAGTTAGTGATGTCATTTAAAATATTCCTCCTATTTTGTCGTTCTTTGATTAAATTTAAGTATTCATCTTCGGTTAAAGACGTTTCTATCCCTAAATCCTGCTGCTCTTTATGTCGTATAATTTTCCAGTCAGTTTCGTTCAAAAACTGTTCAGCCTCTGTTTTATCTATTTCACTAAATAATAAGTCCGCATTTAAAACCCATTCTCCGTTAATAAACTCAGCTTTTTCGTGTGGTTTGGCAGGGACTTCTATGTCATCAAATAATTTGTTTGTTGTTTCCAAATATTGACCATTTCTAATCACGCAATACATTAAAAACTCCTTTCTAATTGAAGAACAAGAGATACACTACCGGTTAAGGCTCTTGTAACGTTGTTATTGTCTTTGTAATTCATCAATGTAGCAGGAGTCCGAACATTGAATTGGCATTCGTCTATATGATAACCGTAATTATTGAGTTCAATATTGGCATCAATATTAGAATCAATGTTCCAAGGCAGCACAAAACCATTAATTTTGTCTTTAATCCAACCTGAAACTTTCAAATTCTTGTAATCGACTCCGATATTGTGAAAAAATGAGTACAAAGTGCTTGGCTTTAAGCTGATTTCTTCACTTGTGTATTGATTTTCCGTTGCATAACTTTGCACTTCGGATACAAAATTGTTCTGTGTTTTTATTCTTCCGACATAGATAAGTTCTTTTTCTTCGTACTTTCCTTCTTCGATGTTGTATGAATAAAATTTGTTTTCGGGAATTACAAAACAATCGGCAAGTTCATGAATTTCAAACTCTGCGACTTGTGCTCTTGTTGCCATATTCTGAATTTCAGTAATTTCGAGCTTAAATTTACAACAAGACTCTATAACATCGGCATCAAAATGACGGACTTCGTTTGCAACCCAATTGAGTTCTTCGGTAATTTCTTTTAAAACAATCCATTCTTCGCCGTTAAATCCTTTTATATATCCGTTTCGAATACTACCGCCGGCATCATCATGCGAAGCAATTATTGTAAATCGTGCAGCTTTTCTGTAATTCGGGAAATCTATTTGAATCCATTGATTACCGCCAACAATATTTGCAACCCACTTGTTATTCCATACTCCGTTGAATGCCAAGAAAGCAGGGTAATTTGCACCTGTTGGAACGTAGTGGCTGCTTTCAGTTACGACATAACCATACTTATACTCATTACTTGTAGTGTAAGAAATCATTGTCGGAATAGAGTTTTTATTTGCGTGACGTTGCAAATGGTTTGAATAAACAGGGCAAGCTGTAGTTACAAAAGGCTCAAAACCACCATTATTGTTTTTGGCATAACCCAAATACATTTGAGCATTATTGTATAAATTCTCTATTGTGTAGGGTTGTGAAATAATGGATAATTGATTGATTTTACCTATGGTGGATTTCCCAATTCCCGTATTTATCAACAACGGATTATTTATATCTAAATCAACTTTTGCTATCATCGGCATAAAATCGTTCAGGGTTTCAAAAAACTGCAAAGCACCAAAACCTGAAAACGTACCTGTGCCGGAGTTTTTAGTAATTGTAAGTCGGTAGTATTTGAAATGGTCGAAATAAGTTAATGCAAAATATCTTCTTTCATTTTGTAACCAGTTCAAATTATCCGTATAATCTCCTAAAAGTGTCCAGTTTATATCATCATTACTGCCTTCTACAATAAAATCGCAAGGAGAATGAGTGTTTGCATCGGCACTATTACGTGCATTAATTGAGAATGCCGTAATTTTTGGATAATTATTCTTAAACTCTACTTTTATCCATCCTGTTGTGACACCGTTGATTGTTAACCATCCGTAAGCATCGTTTGTGTGATGTCTGAATGCTTTCCATGGCATATAATTTGTTGCATCGTGCTGTGAGCTTGAAGATATAACACAATTTTCATCTTCAAAACTCGTCATAATCGGCATAATGTCATCAGAGAATTGTACTTTTTGCAAAAAATCTGCTTTTCCGTCATTATCTCTCGGTGCATCGATTATGGTTTGAGTAGGCAAAGTGTTTGTCTTTTCTTCACGAGAAGTAAAATAATTGACTTCTTTTACAATTCCGTTTTCAAACTGATATATTCCAATATCTCCGACTTTGGTTATTCTATCGACATTGTTTTGTAACCGTAGTTTTGTGCTGTTAATTAACAGTCTTGAATCCGTAAATTCAATAAATACAAATCCGTCAGTTACACCTTTGAATTCAGAAATAGAGGATACACCTGAAACTTTAAAATTGTACGTTTCAGTATTCAAAATCAGAATATCGCTCTCGCAGTTAATCTCACAAAGTGGGGTTGATTTATGTGCAGTTAATTCCGTTTGCAATTTATTTAAAAAATCTTCCTGTTCATTATTTGAAACTCTTAATTTTTCAAAATTGCTGTTAACGTCATCTGCGACAGCTTTTGTCTTTGCTTTAAACTTTATTAATTCTTCAATTTTTGACATCATAACTCCTAGTTTTTATATTTTTTCGGTCTGTCTTTTCGCCAAATTGCTATCCAATTAACTTGTGGATTTGCCCTCTGCTCTGTGTTATAGCAGGTTATAACTATACGAGTTGCTTCTTTTCCCCAGTAACAATAAGAAGAGTCATCCCCGTTTACATCTCCTGAATAATGAAAAGTTCTCATTGATGGTAAAAAAGCAAGCAAATCCTCCATCGTATAAGTATCCGGAGGATAAACATACGTGGTTGTTCCGACATTGTACCCGCTTAAAATTTGCATATTATCGAAAGTGTGAATTGTTTCGTTGGTTATAATTTCCGAAATATTGTGATTGTGTTCTTTTTTAGCATAGGGAATTAAATTATCTTCAGGCACAAGACCGTTTTCATCCAAAACAAGAACATTGTTTTTATCGTTTCCTGCATGAAAACCATCTAATAAATCAGCATTAAGATTTTCATTTTTTATTCCGTTTGAAACAGGAATTTGGTTTTCTTCATTCCCTGCGTGATAGCCGTCTGTTTTATCCGCATCAATTAATCTGTAATGAGCATTTACATCTTTATTATGGTTGTTTTCCAAATAATCAAAAGAAACTATGCTCACATTAGAGTCAATGATTAACTGTCTGTCTTCTAAATTTTCAACTTCCAAGACAACTTTTATGTAAAAATCTCTGGTTGAACCTTCTTCTTCAATCGGTTTGTAGCTTTCTGGAAGTCTGCCTATGGCAAATAAGTTTTTATTGGAGTCAAATATTCCGACCTCTCTGATATAATAACCTCCGCTATCAGACGGAATTGCACACTCTACGATTAATCGGTTTTCATAATCGGTATCAACGTATATTTTAGAAATATTCCCTCGATATGTTTCATTGATTAAAGATGTTTGAGTAATATCGGGATCATAATATCCGTCACCACCATCGCCTACGGCAAATGTCGTTAAATGCAACGGTGTACTCATGGCATAAGACCGAGTGATACTTCCTTTTCCGCTATTTGTAAGTAATGTATAAAAATCCATATTGCTCCTTTTTAGCCAAACGCCCAAACGCAATCGTCAAATTCTGATTCATCCCACAGGGCAAGTGGTAATTTTCTTGTTTCATCTTCAGATTTAATCCAATATTCTTCATCCCAATTGCTTTCATCCCAAACAAGTGTTTTTTGAAACGGATAAATTGTTGTGCATTCTCCTGAAAGACTTGTCATTTTGTGTTTGTAATTTCCGACATTAGCAGGCATCCCAATATTTAATTTTGCAAGATGAGAACGAACATTTTTATACTCGTTGATTAAATCTTCTAATTTTTCAATAAGTTCAAAATCCAGACCTTTAGTAACAAAATCAATATCTACCGTAAATGTAAACGGTTCGCCACCTGTTTCAAACCATTCCTTAATCTTGCCTTCAAGTCCGAACATATCAAATATTTTTTGTAAGGCATATTTTGTACCTTTATACCTATGAACCTCAATAGAGCGTTTTATCAAATCTCTTTTTTCGTCATCATTTCTGCATTGTAACCACCCTTCATTACCTGTTATGTGGTACTGTTCTGCTAAATGCGGCAACGCATCCGATGGCAAATTGTCAATGATAGTAACTAACAAAACATCAAGGTCTAATTTTTTAAAACGTTCTTCACAGATTTCATTAAATATTTTTAAATTAATGTCGTTTATTGGGGCTAGGCTATTCATCGGCATAACCTCCTATTTTGACATCATAATCAACCAAATTCGCCCATTGGTATTTTTCAATATCTATATTTTCAGGGGTTAGAGAAAGAACATCATAGACACCATAAATGCTGCTTAAAACATTTTTAATTTGTGATTTAACAACATTTTTGCCTAATTTTTGAGCTAATGTTTTCTTGTATTCTTGCAGTTTGGAGTCAAGAGTTGTTTGAACACTTGTAATATCCGCATCCTGATAAAGTATAATCTCTGCTTTTATTGAAAAATCTATTTTTTCAGGAGATAAAACTTGAACATAGTCGGTTAATGGTCTAATGCCGTCTTTTTCATAGTATTTACGAACAATTTCCAAAACTTCATCGGTTGGATTTCCGTTTTCGGTCAAAGGATAAATATTAACCACTCCCGGTGATGGCGATAATATTTCAACATCAGTTATCGATTGATGTGCTGATAATGTATGATAGCGATATGCTCCACGACTTCCGGCGTTTGAAAACTTTTCCGGAGCTTGTCTTATTCTTTCTCTTAAATTGTCAGCATTTTCATCATCTGCTCCACCTGAAGATATTGTGATGTTTTCAACTGATGAAATATAGCTCAATGGGGTTACAAGATTATTAATTGAGCCGATTATATAATTATTTCCGACAATTCCTGCTGTTTCACAAACAGCCTCAACGGTTACAAAAGTCTCTACTGCTTTTAATATTACACTTTTTTTTGTTTGAAATATACAAAGTCCGTCTTTTGTTTCGACTTCACAACATGCGGGTATTTCAAAATCAAAATCCAACGGTTCATCAACAGAAAATTTTAGAGTGGTAACAGCACAGTTTGCAAGAAGTTTTCTTACACCTAAAGGCTCTCCGATATGTTCAAGAATGTCTAAAGGGGCGTAGCTTAACAAATTTTGTTTTGCAGTTTCTTGAATTTGCATCCTTAAAATTGATTCTCTATAAGCACCCAAGTCAATCATCAATCTCTCAATTTGAGCAGGTTGCAGAACTTTGCCTGATTTTTGCTCATAAAGTTCCACCCATTCTTTTGTAATGGTTTCGGGGTTTCTTTCTATAAAATTTGGTTCAGGAAGATTTGATGTCATAAATTTACCTCCGTTGAGCCTGTTGTTGTATTGGAAGACTTGAGCGACCATTGTATTTGGATTTTTATTTGTGTTTCTTTTATTTCCACAATTACACTATCGACCTTAATTCTTGTTTCCCATTTTTCAATTGCCTCAATAGATTCTCTTATTATGTTTGCTTTTGCACTATTTATCGGGTAATCAATATATTTATAGATATCCGAGCCAAATGTAGGTCTTAATGGATCAGAACCCTTTTGAGTTAATAAAATAATTGCAATGCATTGGTTTATATCCTCAACACCTTCAGCTACAGAGCCGATTTTGTTGAGTTTATATTGCCAATCAACGTATGTTATTTCATTTAATGTTGTCATTACATAGCCTCATTAGGATTTGATGTCGGACTTCCCTGATTTCCTGTGTGATTATGTGCATTGTATGTATCTCTCATACTTTGCATTGATGAAGTTTTATCGGTAATATCCGAATTTGAAACAATTCCATCAGTATTTTCAAACTTGCCGGTATTTATGACATCTGCGATAATATTCAGCGTTTTTGCCACAATGGTAAGCATTTGGGTATCTCGGTTAAATTCAATAAAACTGCCGTCTTCAAATTTGATTAAATGTTGGAGATTTGAAATTGCAGGAACTTCGTCAAGACTTGTATAAATTGCACCTAAAATAACACCATCTTCAGAGTTTTCATCCATAAGACAAGCAACTTGTTCCCCGATATCTACAACAGAATAATATTTATCTTTTAGTGTTTTCTTTTGTAAGATAGGCAACCAGTACGAAGTTATATTATCGTCAGCGAACTGAACTCTTGCTTTTGCTGTCATTGGATTTATATTTGTTACTGTTCCGAATTTTAACAAGATTTAACCTCCAAGCTTAACGAATATCCGCTATTTCTATCAATTGAGTGTGTTGCCTGTGTAATATGGTATTTGCCTGAAAAATGTCCTACATCTTTCATTTCAACATTTAACCCTGCTATTAAATAAGGATTTCCCATCATATCAATTGAACCTTCAATAGTATGATTACCTCTTGAAAGTGCAGCTTTTGCTTTTATTAAGGCTTGTTGTTTATTTTCAACCCTTTGCGATAATTTCAAAGTGTCACCTTTTACACAGTTTTCATTTTTAGCTGTTGCAGTTATGGTTTTGCCTGTTTTGGGATTATGATAGCTGACCGTTACAGCTTTATAATTTTGAGATGTTTTTTCTCTTAAATTAATTCTTGAACATTCACTTCGATTAATAATTTTTGCTGATTTTGCATCAATCAGTTTTTGTGTTTTATAAAACACAAGTTGATTATCTGTAATTTTGAAAATATACCCGTATTGTTCGGCAAGAGTTTTCAAAAAAGTTAAATCTCTCTGTTTATTTTGGGTTATTCTCTCAACTCTGATATCATCAATCTCGCCAACCAGAGTTAAATTGTGTTTTTTTGCAATTTCATTTGCAATTTGCTTAAGATTTTTATTTTCATAAGCAACAGAATTATTTTGTCTTAAAGATTTTGTTATACCTGTTGCTATTGCTTTTACTATAAGAACATCCGGTGGAGTTGAAAATTCTATTTCATCAATCTCGAAAACTCCGCAGTTTAAAAGTTTTTCCCCGACATATCCAATATACAAACGGATATTATCGCCTTTACTTGGAATCCAAGCATCTTGCCATAGTTTTTGAGAATCTTCAAATATAATTTCAACTTCATCACTTTGACCATGTTCAACATCTGTATAATTAATATTTAAAACATAGTCAGAGATATCTTTTGTAATATCTTTTTTATTGTATTCAAGTTTAAATGTGGGTTGTAGCATTTTATTTTTTCCATGGTGGGGTTATAAAACTAATTGTTTCTTTTTCTTCCAAGACAGGAATTTTTAATTTAATCCCTGATTCTAAAACCGGAGTAATTGGAATATCGGGGTTTGCTTTGATGATGATTTCGTATTTTGTGGAATCGTTATAGAATTTATATGCAATTAAATCCCATCTATCATTGTCTTTAGTGACATAATTATAGAATTCGGTCATTTTGTTTTAAGACCTCCTTCTTGTTCCTTTTCTTCGGGGAGTTTACCTGTATATTCAAGCAGCTTTAATTCGACTTGAATTGATAAAATATCTCCCTCGCTTGATGTTTGCTCGGTTGAAGATTCAATTGAAGAAATAACAAAAACTCCGACATATTCGCCATTCCCTTTTATAAACTGCAACGGAGTTCCAAGAGTTGCAACGTTTTTAAGTTTATCCATTTCTTCTTTTGGATTACAAAATGATGAGTGAAAATTCAATTTGATATCAATAGCATTCAAATTTTCTCCAAGAAACTGCAAGAGAGGTTTTTGGTTTATACGTTCATGTTGAGCATAGTTATATGATGAACTTTCTTTTATCCCATTAAAATAAGTTATTAGTTCAAATTGTATATTTCCCAGTTGTGCAAACATTTTTTAATATTCTTTCTGAATTTTAAATAACTACTGATTTCTTGTTTAGGTTTAATACGCTAACCACAATTGTCTTTCATTTTCTTGTTTAAATATTCTTAAAATCTCATCTTTATGTTGTTTAAGCATTTGAGAGAATTCATTTTTTGCTTGATTGCTTCCACCATTTATATTTACAGTCGGATTGTAATTTATTACAGTTGAACCACTTGATATTCCACCTCTCACGTTCGGTTTTAAGCCGTATGAATTTACGTTTAAGGCATTGGCGATGGCAGAAGAAATCGGTTTCGGTTTTATTGCTGTTGCAATAGTCTCGGATATTTTGATTTTGTGTAAATCTTTTAGCGGTCCTGTTTTAGCAGGAGAATGAGGCAAATGGTCTCTTATACTTTGAGTAACTTTTTTTATTGCTTCGGTTACTTTACCGACTCCTGATAGAATGCCTTTTGCTATCATCATTGGGATTTTTATGCCACATTCAACAAGTTTAACAATAAACTTTGTAACCATTACTAATACCGAAGCAATGGCACGACCGAATTTTACACCCATACTTTCGGCTGCTCCCCCAACATCATCTACCGGTTTAAATAATTTTTTAATCCAATTCCATAATTGTTGTATTGGTTTTAGTATTGGACTTAGAGCAACTCCTAATTTATTAAACACAGGCATCAAAGGTTGCAAACCTTCTTTTAATCCCTGCCACATACCTTTAAAAAATGCTGTAATCGGTTTCCAATATTTGTAAATTACAAGTGCCACCGCTCCAATTGCAAGAGCTATCCATCCGATTGGAGAAGTTAAGAGAGTAACGGAAAATGCTCTAAAAGCTATTATGGCTCTTGATATCATACTCGGCAAACCTAAAAAGGCTGTTTTTATTCCATTTAATCCAAGCATAATATTTGTTGGGATTGATTTTATTGAAGTTACTGCCCAAGTTCTCATCGCAACCGTTGATTTTGCAATATTGCTTGGAAGTTCTTTAAAACTTCTTACAATTCCTTCTTTTAAGTTTTTATCAATTCTGCGAATATCTGCCATTAAACCACCTTTAAGACTAAAGGCAGAAGCAAGCCCTAACTTATCGCCACTCTGTTTGATTTTATAACCAAAAGTCAGGTTGTGAGCGGTAGAATTTAAACCGATAAAATTCAACAGTTTAATTCCGTTTTGTACTAAAACAGGAGTTAAATCTCTTGCCACACTTAAAAATGCACCGTATCCTTTGACAAGTTTACCGACAAGAATTGTTGCAGTTCCAAGAGTGGTTAATACAATTCCTGCTCCTATCGTTCCGATTATTGCCGTAAATATTCCTTTTTGTAATAATGGATTTTTATTTATTGTTGTGAGGAGTTGATTGATTTTTTCGATAGGTTTATGCAAATGAGGGAAAACAAGCTCTTTCATATTAATTTTTAAGAGTTTAAATTGCTCGTTTGTAGTTTCCATCATGTGGTTAAAGTCTTCATCCATAATGCCATCTGCACCAAGAGCAGATGCTTTAATTCTTCGATACTCATCAAGGTTTTGCATCATAGGTTTTAAGAAGTTTAAGTCTGTTTTATTCCTAAAGATTTCAGAAACTTTGAACACGTCTCCGCCTGTAAGATGATTAATTAACATAACCATCTCTTCAATAGGGTCTTTATTTTCAGCAATTACACGATTTAAGAATTGCGGTAAATCCACTCCGTACAGTTCTTTAAATCTGTTAACAGCCATCGGAGAAGTTATTGCTTGCAAAAAACTTTCAAAGTTTGTCGCAGCCTCAGCAGCACTTCCTGCACCTTTCATTGCAACTTGCAAAGCAGCACCAAGTTGAGAAACGGCAGGAACTCCTCTCATTCCGAGCATACTTGCTCCTGCCGTTAAACTTGGAAAGGCGGCAGACATATCTTTTAACTCAAATCTTCCTTCTTTTCCGGCTTGAGCTAAAATGTCCATTGTTTTAGCCAAATCATCAACATTGACCTTTAAGTTATCCGTAACAGCAAATGCCGTTTTTGAAATATCTACAATTTCAGCTTGTGCCGCTGTTGCAGTTCTTCCGATTACATTCATATAGTCTAGTGCTTTTTCAGGAGCGATACCTGAAGCGACAAGAACATTCAAACCTTCTGCAATTTCACTTCTGAATTGGTTTGTATGTCTTGATATTGAACCTAATCTCTCATCCATTTCTTTTAGTTGTTCAGCGGATAATTGACCGACGTTCCCTAATTCTCGGAGTTGATGTTCCAAAGCAAGAGCTTCGGGAATTGCCTCTGTAATCCCAAGTTTATAGGCTAATGCTCCACCTGTGGCTGTTAATCCGGCACCGAGTTTAACCATATTCGTACCGAGTTTGTCCAACATATCGGAAGTTAGTTGAATTTTGTTTTGGAGTTTTGTAAATTCCTCGTTTGAGTTATGCACAGCATCACGAAGAACCTTTGACATTTTATCAAAGGCAACCAAAGTTAATGATATTTTCATTTCATTTTCTAACATTGGTTTAAACTTTCCTCGATTTCGCTATGGTATTTGTTTGTATAATTGATAGCTTGTGTTATCCAATACTCCAAATCATCAAGCGGCATATTGCAAATATCCGAATACGACCACCCTGTAGTTTTAGATAAATGAATTATGCACTCGCTTTGGATTGTAACTTTCCCCCGATTGCTTCTTGAAGTAAAATTACATCCTCAATCGGCAATTCAAGTATGTCTTCATAAACTAAATAATTTCCGTCGATTTCGGTTAATTCTGCAATTAGTGCGTATGGAATTTCATCAGATGTTTTTGCTTTCTTTTGAGCGTTCAATAAATCCAAGCCTTTGCCGTCTTTTATAACTGCAAGTTTTCCATCTGACAATTTAATTTCTTTTGACATATTTTTCTCCTTATAATCAATGTTTAAATGGTTTTTAAATACTATTTAATTTTTACTAACCGCCAATATTTTTCTTAAATGTAGATAACATATCCACTACATTTACTTTGTAGATATTTTGAAGAACATCAATTTCAAACAATTCAACCTTATTTACAATTAATTTTGCATAAGTTACAGACATTGTTGTTTCGTACTCTGCGTTTTCGTGTGGTTTAATTGTACCTAACGGAAATTCTTTAAAAGTTCCGATTAAAATCGCCGTAGCCGGAACTTCTTCCGTTCTGCCGGTTGCATTGTATGTTTCTAATGATGCTCTGACTTGAATCAGAGTAGCTGTAAAAGGATTCGCAGCAGCCAATAAAACTTCAGGATAAAGTGCATTCCATTTAATTTTGCATTCTAATTTATCAATTCCTGAAAAGAATTCAGCCGAGCCAACCATACCAAGAGCTTTATGCTCTGCCATCTTGTGTTTTATTTGAGGGAGTTGGACTTCTTCGGCTCTGCCCAATAAATTTACACCATTCATATATACATTGGCGTTAGTTAATTTGTTGATTTGAATTTTACTCATTTTTTCTTCCTTTTATATAAAGACCACATTCTCCGACACCGATTGTTGAATAATGAAGTATTACTATTTCTTGACTTAGAGCTTGGATTAAAGGACATTTCTTGCAATTCTTACAGCTGTGACACAAGTCATATTCTTCGCAAGACACAACAAGATTCCCTCTTTTATCGACATCTGCTCTCATCTATGCCCCCAAAGATTTTAAAAGTTCTATATCAATAAAGCTTTCAAAAGTAATACGCTCGGCAGGAACAGGAGGCATAAATTCCACATCAAATAAAATGTGTCCGTTTGCAATTTCTGTAACAGGATTTTTATCTGCGTTATATGTGCATTTCCCATCTATTAATGCACCTCTGCCGATAAGTGTTCGGATAAACGAATTAACCGTTTCTGTTATAGATTCAATCAAGCCGTTGTCGATAGGATAATCAATAAACTGCAACATAGAATATTCAACAGACTCATGAAGAATGTCTGCTGTCCTTCTTATGTTTATAAAATTAGTAACATTTGTTGAAGTAGGATAAGCAGCAGAACGGTTTCCCCAAGTCTTAAAACCGGTACCGTAAGAATTGAATACTGTTACAATTCCGGCTTCGTTTAATGTGTTCACTTCACTTGTGGGATCATTAATCATTGAGGTTAATTGCTTTTCAACACCTATAATTCCTTTTATTTCGGTATTAGATGGTGACCAATGATAACCTTTATCCACGTCTTTTGCTGCCATTACTCCGGCGAGCCTTTGCGAATAAGGTTCAAGAATGTTTGAATCCGATGCTGAATCATACACTTTTAAATGTGGATAACAAAGCACAATTCTATCTGAAGAAGTATTGAAATTTATTGTTCCCTGTGGTCCACGACCTTTTATTGCATCCTGAACAGTTGTTCCGACAGGAGCATCAACAATACCAATGGCTCTGATTTTATCGCAAATAACCTGCATTTCAGATACAACGGCTGTATCCTCACAATAAACAGGAGCAATAATTGTTTTAGGGAAATATCCAAATAAAGAATAACAGTCTTTAAATGTTTGTAATCCTGTTCTTTTTCCTGTAACAGAATCAACACCTCCGATAATATCAGCTTTTGTAACATCTGCTACGGATTCGTGTTTATCGGGATTAAATACATTAACCACTAAAACAACGCCTGCTCCTTGGTCGAATATTGCATCAAGAGCCTGTGGGATAGTAAAACCGTCTTTTGCAGTTCCAAAGTATTTAACCGCATCTACATCACTCGATATTAAAACAGGCTCATTTATTGTTTTGTATTCATCTTCGACATCTTGTATTGGTGCTGTTCCAACCAAACCAACAACGGCAGTTTTTACCGTTCTTATTGTTCTTGCACCTTTTTCAATTTCTATTGTTTCCACACCATGTAAATAACTAGCGGGCATTATATTTCCTCCATTTCTTCAATGCTAGGGGTTGTAAGAGTAAATAAAATTTCATATTGCCAAATTCCGTTTTGTTCGGATATAAAGTTTTCTTTTGTCGGAGTTAATTTGGTGCAACCGGCAGTTTTATAGCCACATAGAACATTTTTGATTTTATCCAATGTTTCATAACTTCCGCTGTTTGAACGCAGATTTCTTGTGACAACGGTTACACCGAACTCCATTTTTTTGTCTTGTGATAAAAAGTTAATTGAATTTGTAGAAGAGTAACTTCCACCTCGATAGTGAACTAATATTGCTCCGATAGGATGCAGTAAAATATATTCTTGAGGTTTTTCGGGGAATCCTATTACCTGAAAATCAGAAAAATTCTGTTGCAGTTTTTCAACTATTAAATTTTCAATCTCTCTAATACTCAATATTTATAACTCTTTTATTAAACAATCTATCCAATTCGGTTTTATTTGTGCGATATTCTCCACTTGATTTAACTTCCGTATTTTCTTCGGTTTCAAGAGTAATTACACCTTTTTTAAGTTGTTCAAGTGTTCGGATTGCGTTTTTGTAATTTTCTGAAATTGTTTCGGGGATATCCGTATAAATTCTTCTTGAATATAGCCTGTATATGCATATATCTATTGCAACCACTCTTAATAAAGGAAATTGGGTATTTAAGGGGAGTGTATATTTTCCTCTCAAATACCCATCAATAAGGGTAGAGGAGTAAATAAGAGCTTCTTCAACAACGACATTATCAACGGTTTGTTGAGAACTATCGTCATTTGTGAGCTGGACAAGAGAATTTGTACCTATTTGAATTTCAATATCGTTAGAATTGCAATATGTCATTAAAATCCTCGTGCAATTCTTATTACTTCGCCTTCAGATGCATCATCCAGTGCATAACCATTTATTGCATCAGAAGATGTTGCAACAACGGCTCTTCCCGTAGTATCTGAAGTTACATTTGAGCCTTTTGTAATTGTTCCACCTGAAACAACAAGTAAAATTCCAAGAACGGCAACCGGAGCAAGTTGGTTTGCATCTGTTTCAACATCACAAACTCCAAATGCTTTTTTGCCTGCCGTACAAATATTGCCTTCAAAGTCAACAAACACTTGTTTTGGTAAATCAACTTTCGCAGTCAATGAATCAATCAATAGGGGTTTGTATAATTTTTCTGCCATTATGAATTACCTCCCTCTGTTTGTTCATCTTCTTTTTTTGTATTTTCAGCAGTAGCTGTTTTAGATTTATTTGTATTTGTTGCAGTTTTAGAAGTGTTTGTTTGAGTATTTGTTTTTTCTTTCACTTCAACAAGTACATCTGACAATTTTTTAGCATCATCTTCATTTAATTCAATAATTGAACCGACTGCTACAAACTTGCCGTTATGATATAAATTAGTATTTTTTAATTTGTATTTTTTTGTCATTTTTAATCCTTTACTAAACAACATTTGATATTAAATATCCGGCATCAGGACCAACCAAGAATGGAGTATAAATATCCGTACCTCTGATGTATTTAACCTTTTTGCCTTCTTTTTCGTATTCATCGATTTGCAATGCATCCTTTTTACGAACCGTATATCCGTAAGCAGGGTCGTATTGTGTTCTTGATGTAAGATTTGGCACAAATGCTAAAATGATATTATTACCCCATACTCTTTGGAATTTGTTTTGTTCATCAGAAAAAATTGTTCTTCCGATATAGATATTTTCAATTTCAAAGAATTCTTTTAACAAATCCAAAGTAATGGTTTTATTCGATGTGCTTGCAATCATCTTTTTAAGAGCTACATTTCTTTTTAATGCACTCCAAACTTCTTGCCCCATAACCAAAGTGTTTGGGTCTTGTCCGATTTGTTTGCAAACTTGGTCTTTTGCATCGTCAATGACACCAACAGGGTCAGAATTATCATCAGAAAATTTACTTGTGCCTGATAATGCTGATTTATTGCTCAATGCATAATTTTCAGGATTTTGAGCCAAATCTGCACATTGTTTTTCGTGTTTCAAGTACAAGCCTTGAGTAACTACATTTGTTGCGTGGACTTGCAGTTTAATTTTTTCTGCTTCTTCTTCCTCACGATAATCGATAGGATATGCCAAATCGTGTTCTTTCAATGTCGCAGAATGTTTATTAAAACCTTTCGGAGAGATCACATTTGAATTTGCTCTGATAGCTCTTTCGGTATCATATATTTGAAAAGCCTCTTTATTAAATTCAAATATATCTATTTTTTCCTTTTCGGAATTAATTGTCGGAAATAACTTATCAGCAATAAATGAGTTGTTTCCGTAACCTCGTGCGATTTCCGATAAATAGGCATTAATTCTTAATTCTTCTAAACGACCCATTTATACCTCCTTAATTTTTAGTAATGCTTCTTTAAACGAGATATTTTCTTCCTTTGCTATTGTTTGAGCTTGGTTGAATATCTCAACACTTTCTTCATCTGCATCTGCGTATTTCAATTCATCCTTTGAATTCTTTTTTGCATTCTTCAGAGCAATTTCATCAAACTCAACTTGTTTTGGCAGAGCTGAAATGAAGTTTTTAAATATATCGATGCTGTTGGAGGACTCGTCAAACTTTTTAATGTTATCCAAGTCCTGTAAAATAGAAAAAACAGCATCTTTATTCGCAGGAGTAAGAATCCCTGCCTCAATTTGTTTATCGATAAATTCGTTAAAGTCCTTATTTCTAAGGTTATCCTTTATTTCTTTTAATTCTTTGACAAGTTCTTCTTTACCTTCTGCTTCGTTTTTAAATTTAGCAAGTTCAATTGATAAATCTTTAACTTGTGATTTTAAAGACTTAATTGTTTCTTTGTTTTTTGCATCTTCCTTAAATTTTGTAATTTGAGTTTCCAAATCTGAAATGGTATCTTTTAGTTCTTGAATTTCTTCTGTGTTAGAAGTTTCATCATCTTCATCTTCTATTTGAGCAGTAAATTCATAAACATCGGATTCGCCTTCTTTAAACTCAACTGCTTTCATTCCTTTAACTTGAGGAATGCTTGCCCCCAAGAAAGAAACAGCCTTTAAATATGGCTTTTTACCTTCTAATTCTCTATAAATCTCAACCGAGATTTTTTTATACTTACCCTTTGAAACATACTCCTTTAATTCAGGCGATAAATTTTTAAAGGTTGCTTTTAGAAGTCCATCTTCTTCCTTTAGTTTATCAACCCATCCATAAGCAGGACCTTTTTGCTCATGGTCTAGCGTAATTGGTGCTTCGCAAAAACTTGGGTCATAATTCTTTGCAAGTTCCTGCACTTCTTCTTTTGTAAATTTGCCTTGCGGATAATTTCCGGCTTTAAAAACTTCAAAATATTTCATTCAATTCTCCGTTTTTTGTGTGATAAAAATTCGTTTGTATGTTTGCAGTATAAAATACCCCTTACAAATACTTCCACTTGCCATCGCAAGTGATTTTTGCACTTCCAAAAGCACTTGCCTGTGCAAGTTGAAGTTCAAAGCAATTACAAGTTATGTTTAAGAATATTGAAACGGGCTTATTGCCTCTTTTTTCTTTCCAAATTCTCGAAAGGAAGTGTTTTTATGGAATTGTCTTTACTAATGAAATTATTTGAAAGTATCGGTTTTCCTGCCGTAATTTTTGTTATTTGGTACATCTACCACAATGCTCAAGTTAAGACTTTTGAAAAAATAATCTCTAATAATTTTGAAATCTTAAAAGATTTAGTCGAAACAAACCAATACAATGCAACCGTTATGTCTCGTATTGAAAGCAAAATTGACGGTAATCTTTGGTGTCCGATATTAAAAAAGGAGATTTCTAAATAATGAATATTGAGAGAATTCAACTAAAAGGTCAGTTAGCGGAAGCAAAATCAAAATACAAACATCTTGATACAGAAGCAGCAGCTTTAATACTTCTTATTCGTGCCGTATTAAATCCGTTTGAGGAAGATACAACAAAAATAGAAGTTGAAAAAGCTGTTGTTTCAATAAACAAACTGCAAGATGTTGTTGAAGAATTAAAAGGACTTAAAACAAAAATTCAAAAGTTGGAGGAATATTTTGACTAAAAAGAAGTCTTTAGCTGCTGCTGCCGAACGGTTTTATGTAATTGAGCAAATGACAATGGTTGAAATAGCTCAATTGCTAAATGTTCACGAAAAGACTATTCAAAATTGGAAAGATGAATTTAATTGGGATGAAAAACGCAACCAATTTATACAAACAAAAAAATCTTTCCACGAAGAAATGTATAATTTCGCTCGTAAACTTATGAACACTATTGAATACGATATTGATAGCGGAAACAAAGTGGAACAGGGTAGATTATACACTTTCGCTAAAATGTTGCCGTTTATAACCAAAATCAAAGAATATGAAGATTCAAAAAATAAAAACAATGATGAACAAACAAAAGACATCACTCCTGATTTTATAAAAATGATTAACGAAGAATTCTTGGGGATAAAATCAGATGAGCTATAAACACTTTTTACCATATCAAATCAGGTGGCTTAATGACAATTCCAAAATAAAAATTTGGGAAAAATCAAGACGTATAGGTGCTACCTATGTTCAAAGTTTTGAAGATGTACAAGACTGTTTGAATAAAAAAGTTCCGGCAGTTTGGTTTTCATCTGCTGATGAATCTGCTGCTAAAGAATATATTGATTATTGTGAAATGTGGGTTCGATATTTTCACGCAATCGCTAAAAACAAAGGTGTTGAAGTTATTGATAACGATAAAGATATAAAAGCATTGGTTATTGAATTTAAAAACGGAACTAAAATCCACGCACTATCTTCAAACCCTAAAGGATTTCGTTCTAAGGGCGGAAAAGTTGTTCTTGATGAGTTTGCATTCCATAACAATCCCGAAGAACTTTGGAAAGCTGCTCGCCCATGCGTAACGTGGGGTTATCCGTTAAGAATTTTATCCACTCATAACGGACAAAATTGCCTGTATTACAAGTTTATAGAACAAGTAAACAAAGGACAACTCAATTGGAGTCTACATAAAACCCCAATTCAAGTAGCTGTATCAGAAGGCTTGGTTGATAAAATTTATCAAAGACCAACTTCCAAAGAAGAGCAGGAAGCTTGGATGCGGAATGAAAAAGACAACTGTTTTGATGAATATACTTGGTTACAAGAATATTGCTGTATTGCTGTTGATGAGGCTTGTGCATTTTTACCTTACGAACTTATCTCAACTTGCGAAATGGATAATGTTTTAAAACCATTGTCAGAACTGCAACACGATTTTTATGTCGGAGTTGATATCGGAAGAAAAAAAGATTTAACAGTTATTTGGGTTTTAGAAAAACTTGAAAACATTAAATATACAAGACTTGTAATTGAACTAAATAAAATGCCGTTTCAAAAACAGGAAGAAATTCTGCATGAAATTTTATCTCACAAATTGTTCAGACGGGATTGTCAGGATAGTACAGGAATTGGTATGCAGATGGCAGAGAATGCCCAAATTAAATTCGGTAAATTCAGAGTTGAAGGTGTAACTTTTACCAACAGAGTTAAGGAAGATTTGGCATATAGATTAAGAACCGAGTTTGAAAACAAAACAGTTTTTATTCCAAAATCACACGACATAAGAGAGGATTTACACTCTGTAAGACGTATAACAACAGCCTCTCATAATATTCGATTTGATGCTGACCATTCTGAAAACGGACACGCAGACAGATTTTGGGCGTTAGCATTGGCACTTCACGCAGCCGATAACGGCTCCGGTCAAATAAACATTTCAACTCGTAAAAGATATGAAACCTTAAAACTCGTAGAAGGCTTTTAAAGGTGCTTAAAATTTTTAGGATATAAGTTTATACTTCCCCACCCCTAAAAATTAAAATTAAATAAATTTAAACGACTTTTAAACAACATTTTTCATAACCCCTAAAGGAATTTTTATGGCAAAAAAATTATCAGAAGAAATTGCAACTCGAAAACGCAGTATAAATTTTTATTCATTAGGTACATATTTACCTGATCCGGATATTGTTTTAAGAAAACAGGGCAAAGATGTCAGAATTTACAAAGAATTACTTTGTGACCCTCACGTTTTCGCTTGTGTTCAATCAAGAAAAGCCGGTGTTTTATCTCTTGAATGGGAATTAAACAGAGGTGTTGATAAAGACAAAAATGCTGAATTAGTTGAAAAATTACTCAAAAAATTAAATTTGAATAAAATCATTAATGACATTTTAGATGCTGCATTATTCGGTTTTACCCCGATAGAAGTTATATGGGGTAAAGTAGGAAACTATATTTTACCTCTTGAATTAAAAGCCAAGCCTCCCGAATGGTTTTGTTTTGATGATGAAAACCAACTAAAATTCAGAACAAAAGAACATTATTGGGGAGAAGAACTTCCACCTCGTAAATTCTTATGCCCTCAATCAAATCCAAGTTATGAAAACCCATACGGAGAAAGAGTTCTTTCTCGTGTTTTTTGGCCCGTAACATTTAAAAAGGGTGGATTAAAATTTTGGGTTGTATTTACTGAAAAATACGGAATGCCGCACCTTATAGGTAAACATCCTCGTGGTGCGACAAAAGAAGAAACTAACACTCTTGCTGATATGCTTGAAGAAATGGTGCAGGATGCAATTGCCGTCATTCCTGACGATTCCTCCGTTGAAATCCAAGAAGCCAATAAATCCTCATCTGCTGCGATATACGAACAGCTTATTGATAAAATGAATGCTGAAATATCAAAAGCCATACTCGGTCAAACCCTAACAACCGAAATCGGTTCAAATGGAAGTTATGCCGCATCTAACACACATATGGGAATAAGACAGGATATCATTGATTCTGATAAAAAACTTGTCGAACAAACAATTAATCAACTTATTCAATGGATTTATGAAATCAATTTTTTAAATGCAGAAATTCCTGTATTTGAACTTTATCAGGAAGAGGATGTCGATTTAGCATTGGCTCAAAGAGATAAAATTCTATTTGATAGCGGTGTTAAATTCACAAAGGAATATTTTATTAAGACCTATGGTTTTGATGAAGAGGATATTGAAATAAAAGAAGATGGACTTCCTGTTCCAATGAGTCAATATTCTCAATTCGCAGAAGAACCTGTTATTAAAGGACAAAAACAAATTGATGATTTATTCAAATTTTTATCTGAAGTTGAGCTAAATAAACAATCTCAAAAGATGATAGCACCACTACTTTCATTACTTGAAACTTGCGAAAGTTACGAAGAAGCATACGAATTATTAACGGATAAAAATTTGCATACAAAACAATTAGAACAGTCAATTCAAAAAGCTATGTTCCTCTGTGAACTGCAAGGAAGGAGCGATGGTTTGGATGAATAAACAGTTAACTTACTTCGATTTCTTTTCAGGGATAGGTGGTTTTAGACTTGGCTTGGAACGAGCCGGTTTCAAATGTGTCGGCTATTGCGATAATGACGAATATGCCAACAAATTATACAGGAATTATTTTGATACAACGCATGAGGTATTTTTTGATGACATCACAAAAATCAACACAAAAGAACTCCCCGATTTCGATATCTTGTGTGCGGGATTTCCTTGTCAATCTTTTAGCATTGCAGGAAAAAGACTCGGATTTGAAGACACAAGAGGCACAATGTTTTTTGAAGTCGCACGGATTCTTAAAGACAAAAGACCGAGATATTTTATTCTCGAAAATGTTAAAGGCTTACTTAATCACAACGGAGGAAAAACTTTCCAAACAATACTTAAAATTCTCTCCGACATTGGGTATCAAACTCAATGGCAGTTACTTAATTCTAAGTTCTTTGGAGTTCCTCAAAACAGGGAACGGGTGTACATTGTTGGATGTTATGGAACAGAATGTGCCGGAAAAATATTTCCTCTCACAGGAAGCAATTCAGAGAATAATTGCGAAATCAATATAACACAATTACCTTCAACTCTTGGAAATTCACAGGGGAACAGAGTTTATTATCCTAACGGAATAAGCACTTGCATTACATCAAGCGGTGGCGGTCAAGGAGGTAAAACAGGTTTGTATTTCATTAATAAACCTCGTCATAATCAATATAAAGCCTCCGATACTGTTCAAACTCTAAAAGTTGCCGGCGATACACCTTTAATGAAAGTAAGAAACGGAACTAAAAAAGGGTTTGACGAAGCCGGTCCCGGAGATGGAATTAATTTAGCATTTCCTCAATCAAAAACAAGACGAGGACGAGTCGGCAAAGGCTGTTCTCAAACTCTTGATACAAGTTGTAATATGGGAACGATTGATGATTACAGAATTAGGCGATTAACTCCTCTTGAATGCTTCAGGCTTCAGGGTTTTCCTGATGAAATGGTAAAAACTGCAAGAGCTCTTGGGATGGCTGACTGTCATCTATATAAAATGGCAGGAAACGCTGTTACCGTAAATGTAATTGAAGCTGTCGCTAAAAAATTAGCAGAGGTTATCAATGGTACAACTTAAAGGTCTGTTTAAACTTGCACCGAGTCTTGCAATAAAATATTTTAAAAACAAAAACAACAAATTAAGTTGGGATTGGTACGAACTATGGCAAGATGCACATAAAAAATCGTTTACGGTCGCTAAAGTTATGCGAGAAGATATTTTAAAAGATATTCGTTCAGCTTTAGATAAAGCACTTTCTGAAGGCAAAACCTTTAAAGAGTTTTCAAAAGAACTTAAACCAACACTCCAAAAGAAAGGTTGGTGGGGCGAACAAATTATCGTTGATTCAAAAGGTAATGCCGAAAAAGTTCAGCTTGGTTCAATGTATCGATTAAAAACAATTTACTCCGTAAATATGCAAACTGCATACCAAACCGGAAGATACAAAACTCAAATAGAAAACAAAGAAAACAGACCATATTGGCAATATGTTGCTGTTTTAGATGCAAATACAAGACCGGAACACGCACAATTACACGATTTAGTATTCCCTTGCGATGATGCCTTTTGGACAGCATTTTATCCACCTAATGGTTGGAGATGTCGTTGCAGGGTTAGAGCATTATCTGATAGCTATGTTAAAAAACATAATTTAATTGTTGATTCATCTAATAATAGACTATCAGAAGAAGAAAGACTTGTTTCTAAAAAATCAGGGGAATATAAACCGGTTACAGTTTATACAGACCCATTAACAGGGAAGAAAATTGCACCTGATGTTGGATGGAGTTATAACCCCGCAGCTAATTTTTAAAAGGTATTTAAAGAAGATTTAAAGGAGCATAAAATGACGATTGACAAAAAAAGTTTAATTAACTGGGTTGGTGGTAAAAGATTATTGAGAAAAACAATAGAACCGCTTATTCCAAAAGACATTATTTCATATATTGAGCCATTTGGTGGCGGTGGTTGGATTTTATTTTACAAAGACAAATGGGCTGATTTAGAAATCTATAACGATTTAGATTCAAGACTTGTTAATCTTTTTAGAATTGTAAAATATCATCCGAATGCTTTTAAGGAAGAATACAAGTATTTATTAGGTTCAAGAGAAATGTTCTTCCAATTTATGAATGGCACATTTATTACTGATATTCAAAAAGCTGTGCAGTTCTATTTTATTATCACTCGCTCATTCGGTGGCAAGGGCGGAACATTTGGAACTGTTAAAAAATCTACAGGTGGTGCTTGCAAATCTCAAGCAAATGTTATGGATAAAATTGATGCTATCCACAAACGACTTGATAAAGTTATGATTGAAAATAGGGATTTTGAAAAATTAATCAAACAGTATGACCATAAAGACGCATTTTTCTATTGTGACCCACCATACACTTCAGGTTGTGGCTACGATGTAACAACAACAGAGGGTTTCGACCACGAAAGATTAAGAGATACTTTGAAAAATATTGAAGGTAGATTTTTACTTTCTTATGATGATTCTCCAAAAGTAAGAGAATTATACAAAGGCTTTGAAATGATAGAAGTTGAAAGACAAAACGGCATTAATAATCGTCAGGGTGCTGATAGGCAAAACAAAACCTATAAAGAACTGTTAATTGCTAATTATCCTATTAAGGAACTTCATCATGCCGGATGAACCAATAGAGATTAAATTGGATAACAAAGCTGTTGAAGAAGCATTGCTTGAAGTTGCCAAAAAAGCATCTGATTTACGACCATTAATGAAGAATATCGCAGGAATTATGGCAGATTCTACTGAAGAAAATTTTAAAGAAGAAGGCAGACCAAAATGGCAAGATTTGTCAGAAAAAACAAAAACTGCAAGAAAAAAAACAGGACACTATCCCGGACAAATTCTTCAAGTATCAGGTCAGCTTGCCTCATCGATTTCAACACAGTATGACGATGAATCGGCAGTTATAGGGTCAAATCTTGATTATGCTGCGATACATCAACTCGGAGGTCAAGCCGGTAAAAATAAAAAAGTTGAAATCCCTGCAAGACCTTATCTTAAACTTACTGATGATAATTTCAATGAAATTCTTGACGCAACCGAACATTATTTAAAGTAGCTTAAAAGTGTTGTTAGATTGAATCTTTTTCCCCTGTATAAAAGATTCTAAGTTATAAAGGAGACAAAAATGGGTACAGTAGAGCCAATTAGAAATGTAGAGGATATTCGTAAAGTAGAAAATATTCTTGCAAAACAAAGTTTAAGAAATCTTGTGTTTTTCACAATAGGAACAAACTGTGGCTTAAGAATTTCAGACATTTTAAAGCTAAATGTCGGGGATGTAAAAAACAGAAATTTTATTCAATTAACCAAAAAGAAAACAGGGAAATTTAAGAAATTCCCCATTAATTCAAAATTAAAAGAACTCTTTGCAATATACACTAAAGGCAAAAGACTAGACTTGCCATTGTTTGAAACAAAGTTTGGAAACAGGCTTGCTCGAGTTGCAGCATATTATATTATCCGAACAGCATGCGAAGAAGCAGGATTGGATGATAAGTTTGGTACACATACGATGAGAAAAACTTTTGGCTATCATCACTACAAAAAATTCAAAGACGTTGCAATGTTGCAAAAAATCTTTAATCATTCATCACCCGAAATCACATTAAGATACATTGGAATTGAGCAGGATGAAATAGATGAAAGTTACGCAAATTTCGTGATATAAAGCCAAAACTCCGATAATAAAAAAGGAACATTACAATTCTAGTTCCATTACATAATAGGTCTTTTGTATCGAAAGCACATAACACAAGGCTTTTAGCCATAAAATTAAAATAAAATTTAATATTTTGATTACATTAAATTAGAAAATTCCTTTAAGAAAAATATGTTTAAATATGATGTTTTAGTAAATTGTGTACTTTGGGATACAACAAGAACGGACAGAATAATTTATAGAGAAGATTTAAAGAAAATGAAACCCGGAACGCTGATTATTGATGTGAGCTGTGATCCTTATTTAGAAATTGAAACATCACACCCTACAACGATTGATAATCCTGTTTATAAAGTTGATGGTGTTATACATTATGCAGTAGATAACACACCTGCAATGTATCCAAAATCCGTAAGTAGAGTTTTAAGTAATAATTTTGCAAATTATTTTGATAGTTTGGTGGAGGGAAATTACCCGACAGAGCTTGAAAAAGCAATAGATATTAAAAATGGCAAAATTGTTAATGACGAAATTACAAAATTTAGAAAATTAAAAGGAATAAAATAATGGCTTTATTTAAAAAGGAAGAAACTTGGTTTAGAAAAAAATATAAAGTGTTAGGAATTAAAATTTCTGCAAAAAGAAACTTGCCTTCTGAAATGAGCTTATTTAAAAGAACAGAAGCTCTTAAAAAATTCTTTTATAATAAGGTCGGATATCCTTTAGATGTTATAAATCCTCAAACATTTAATGAGAAAATTAATTGGATGAAATTATTTTATCGCAATGATTTAATGACAAGAATTGTTGATAAATATGAATTTAAAAACTATATCAAAGAACAATTGGGTGATGGATATACCGTTCCTCTGCTTGGTGTTTGGAATAATGTTGACGATATTGATTTTGATAAATTACCTAATCAATTTGTTTTAAAATGTAATGCACAAAGTGACGGAAAATTCATAAAAATAGTTAAAAATAAAGATGAGTTAGATATTGATGTATTAAAAGAAGAAATGCAGGATTGGTTAAAACCTGATAAAACTTTGAAAACATCATTTTGCTGGGCATATCATAATGTGCCGTTGAAAATTATAGCGGAAGAATATATAGAGCAAATTGACGGGCAAGTTTATGATTACAAGTTTATGTGCTTTAACGGTGAACCTCGTCTTGTTTTAGCATGTCGTAACAGAGGAAAAGATACAATTTATGAAAATCATAATATGGATTGGAGTTTAATTGTTCCATCTCACAAAAGTGCCCCTGTATCTACAATAAATCGCCCTAATAATTTTGATAAAATGATTGAAATCGCAAGAAAGTTGTCGAAATCATTTCCATTTGTTCGTGTAGATTTTTACGAAATAGAAAATAAAATACTTTTAGGCGAAATGACATTCTATCCTAATGGTGGTTTTAATACATATAAACCATATTGGGATAACCTGTTTGGTAGTTATATAAATTTACCAAAAATTAAAATTAAACCTCCATTTTTTGAAAAAGTTAAGAATAAAAACAAACGTATATTTAAAATCTGTGGTAAAAAAATATTTTCGTACAGTAAATCTCTATCTCGAAAAGAACTTACTAAAAAATTAGACTTAAATGATGAGACTTTGCAATTTTTAAATGGCGAATTAACATTGACAAAAAACAAATTAAAGTACGCTGAAAATAAAATATATACTCTACAAACAGAAATTAAAAAGTTACAAAGAGATTTGAATTCAAGACCAAAATTAAGACCTGCAAAAATGAGATTAGAAGAACGCATTGAGTATTTAAAATATGTATTTTTGCATTATACAGGATATAATCTGAATTTAAGGAATCCTCAAACTTTTAATGAAAAAATTAATTGGATGAAATTATTTTATCGCAATGATTTAATGACAAGAATTGTTGATAAATATGAATTTAAAAACTATATCAAAGAACAATTGGGTGATGGATATACCGTTCCTCTGCTTGGTGTTTGGAATAATGTTGACGATATTGATTTTGATAAATTACCTAATCAATTTGTTTTAAAATGTAATGCACAAAGTGACGGAAAATTCATAAAAATAGTTAAAAATAAAGATGAGTTAGATATTGATGTATTAAAAGAAGAAATGCAGGATTGGTTAATTCCTGACACTACATTAAAAACATCATTCTGTTGGGCATATTATAATGTCCCACTAAAAATTATAGCCGAAGAATATATTCCTGAATTAGAAAATACAGAATCTGATTATAAATTTTTCTGTTTTAATGGAACTGCTAAATGTTTCTATAATACAAATAGTTGGGTAGCAAATTATAAGCATGATGAAAGAACTATTACATACTACGACATGGATAAAACTCCATTGCCTTTGATATACAACGAATATAAAAAATCGGATACGCCTTTAGTGAGTATAAATAATTTTGATAAAATGGTTGAAATTACTCAACTTTTATCACAAAACTTTCCTTTTGTACGTGTAGATTTTTATGAAGTAAATAACAGAATATTAATCGGCGAAATGACATTTTATCCGGGGGGAGGATATGGGAAGTATGAACCTGTTGAATGGGATTATAAATTAGGAAGTTGGTTAGATTTATCCCAAATTCCATCAGAACATTTGGATATTCCTGATGAGTATTCTATACCCATTAAAATTACCAATAAGGTTTTATTGTAGGAGGAGAATATAAATGATGTTCTATACAAAAGAAGAATGCAACCATAAAATATTTAGTATATTGGGTATAAAATTAAAATTAAAAAAAAAGAGTAAAATAAAAAACTTAAAACAATTTGCAAAAATAATAGGGGCAGATTTACCTAAAACAGTTGATTTATCCATCCCTTTCAAAAGAGTATTAACTCAATCTCCTTATGCTACTCCGGGGGATTTTATAATAAGTGCAAAATGGTATGATTCTGACAAAGTCATACCCGAAAGCTTGGAAAAAGGTGCAACAGCTATTTTCTGTTCCCCTGAAGTGAAAAAAAGATACCCACAAGAAAATGTATTTGCGATTAAAGATCCTACCTATGCAGTACAGAGATTTGAAGAATGGTGGGCTAAAGATTGCAAAGCAAAAAGAATTACAATTACAGGAAGTAATGGTAAAACAACTACAACTGGTTTGATAAATTCTATTATTTCAAATTCATTTGATACTTTGACTCATAATCCCATGTCAAATTCTCATGGTGCAATATTGAGAAATATACAAGGTCTTAAACCGTCACATAAATTTTGGGTACAAGAAGTTGGTGGTGTCATGCCGGGATATATAGAAAATACAGCTAAATTTTTAAGACCGGATATTGTTGTTTTAACGAATATTATTGATCAGCATTTAGATTTATACAAAACAAAAGAAAATATATTTATAGATAAAACCAGCCTTGAACGATATGCGAAAAAAGATGCAAAAGTTATTATAAATTACGATGATGAAATGTTGCGAAATGCAAAATATACACATGAAGTTATTACGTATTCAATAAAAGATTCTAAAGCTGATTATTTTGCAAAAGATATAAGGATAGAAAATGAGGGGTTGTATTTTACGGCTGTTTGCAGACATAAGAAAGAAATAAAAATACATTTGAATCTTTTGGGGGATTACAATGCATATAATGCATTGTGTGCAATAGCTGTAGGAGAATGGGCAGGAGTTGAATTAGAAAAAATACCTGCACTACTTGAGACATATTACCCACAGGAAATGCGTCAACATCCAATAAAAGTTGGTGGATATTCAATCTTTGTTGATACATTTACCGCTGATTACGAAACAGCATTAAACGATGGTAGAACACTCAGCAAATTAATCGTTAAAAACGGCGGGAAGAAAATATTTGTTTTTGGACATATGGATAAATATGGTGACGTTTCGGCTGAAATGCATAAAAAACTTGGATTTGAGCTCGCAAAACTAAATATTGATACAATATTATGTTACGCAGGAGATGCAAAATCCACTTATGATGGTTTAAAGGAATCCGGATTTGAAAATGCAATTTGGTTTGAAACGAGAGACGAGTTGGATAATTGGTTAAGAAATAATATAACAAGAAATGATGAAATATTCTTTAAATCCGGACAATTTACAGCATGTTTAACAATGACAATTGACCATGTATTTGGGACATCTTTGCAAAATGCCTTGCAATATAACAATGGTTATCCGGTAGAAAAAGATAACTGGAAATTTCATATCAGAAGAGATGATATAGCAGAAATCACAGGTTATAAAGGAAAAGATAAAGAACTTATAATTCCATCTAATTATGAAGAAAATATTTCAACAAGAATATCTCATAGTGCTTTTGCAAGAAATAATAATATTGCAAGTGTAACTATTCCTGACAGCGTTAGTGTTATCGGAAAATACGCATTTTTCAGGTGTTTTGGGTTGAAAAATGTAAATTTACCTAAAAACCTTTTATTCATTGATAAAAATGCATTTAATTCATGTGTAAAACTTGAAGAAGTTGATATTCCTAAAAATGTTATTCATATTGATGAACGTGCATTTTATGATTGTAAATCTTTAAGAAAAGCTATTATACATGAAAATGTCGGCTTTATAGAAAAAGAAACTTTTGACAATGCACATAAAGATTTTGTAATAATTTGCAAAGAAGGTTCTTATGCAGAAGAATACGCTAAAGAAAACAGGATAAAATTTTCATACATAAAATAAGGACAAAGTTAGATGATAAAATTTATTGAGCAAATAAAACAAACACAAGCATATATAAACTATTCAAGAATTTTGCCATTTGTAAAACCATATTGGTTTAGAGCACTGCTGGCTATGCTAATTTGTATTCCGATTGGTGGCTTAGATGCAGTTATTGCTCTTTCGCTAAAACCATATATGGATTTGGTTATGATTGAAAAAACAATGCAATCGCCTTGGTATATTCCGTTTGGTATAGTTGCATTTACAATTATTCAGGGATTGCTTAATTATATTGCAACTTATCTAAACACTTGGGTTGGCGGTAAAATCACAAATGATTTAAAAAAGACTCTGTATAAAAAGCTATTGACTTTTCAGACAGGATATTTTGACAGAAGAAAATCAGGTGATATAGTTTTTCACTATAATAAAGATGCTGATACTGCGTGTTCCGGGTTACTGGAAAATTTAAAAACTTTTGTATCTCGATTCTTTTCTTCTTTATCTTTAGTTTGCGTACTATTTTATAATTCGTGGCAATTAGCATTAATTGCGACCATAATTCTTATATGTGCATTTGCACCATTAGCTAAAATTAGAAAACGAATGAAAGATGTTATCGATAAGTCGGTTTCAGTGGGTTCAGCTGCAATTACTGCGTATAACGAAACATACTCCGGCAACAAAACAATAATTTCCTATAATTTAGAAGATTATCAGGACAATAAATTTAATCAAATTTTAAAAAATATGTTTAATTTAAAAATAAAGCTTGTTCAAAGAACAAGTTGGCTTTCTCCAATGATGCATGTAATTGTATCAGTAGGAATAGGTCTTGCTATCGGATATGGTTCACATTTAATATTAACTGGGCAAATTACAAGTGGTAATTTTGTTTCATTCATTACGGCATTAATTATGCTTTATACCCCAATTAAAAATCTTGGCAATAATTTAAACTCTGTTCAATATTCATTTATGGCAATTGAAAGAATATTTAAAATATTAGATTCATCTCCAAATATAAAAGACCGAGAGGATGCCATCGAACTAAAAGATTTTAAAAATGACATTTATTTTGATAATGTCCGTTTTGCATACATTAAGGATAAGTATGTTTTAAATAATATCAACCTAACCATAAAACATGGCGAAACAGTTGCATTCGTTGGTAATTCAGGCGGAGGGAAAACTACATTGGCAAGTTTATTGCCAAGATTTTATAATGTGACAAAGGGTTATATAAAAATTGATGGCATTGATATTAATAAATATACATTAAAGTCTTTAAGGAACAACATATCTGTAGTTTTTCAAGATAATTTTTTATTTTCAGGAACAATTAGAGAAAATATATTATTAGGTAAATTAGATGCAACAGAAGAACAACTTAACAAAGCTGTTAAAATGGCATGTTTGGATGAATTTATATCAACATTGGAAAAGGGATTAGATACAGAAATTGGGGAAAGAGGCATTTTGTTATCAGGCGGACAAAAACAAAGAGTTGCAATTGCAAGGGCATTCTTAAAAGATGCTCCTATTGTAATATTAGACGAAGCGACATCGGCTCTTGATAATAAGTCTGAGGCTATTGTTCAAACAGCAATTGATAACTTAATGAAAGATAAAACTGTCATTGTAATTGCTCACAGACTATCAACTGTTAAAAATGCCGATAGAATTGCAGTGATAAATGAGGGCGAACTCGTTGAACTCGGAACTCATGATGAATTAATGAATATTGAAAACGGACAATACAAAGCTCTTTATGAAATGCAATTTAAAAAACAAGAAGTAATTTAAAAAAATAACATTGTCATTAGCAAGTGAACTTATTTTCCCTTTTCACTGCAAATTTTATGTATATAGTTTTCGTTGACTTTGCACAATATACATAAATTCATTCTTGAACGCTTTGTGCCGTCATAGACACGTTTTATGTATCGTTTTATTAGTTCTCTGTCCCAATATTTTGTCATAGTAAAAACACAGCCTGTGGCTTCTGTTAATAATTTTATTGTTGCAGACATTCCGATTATACTTGCCATTAATTTTAAGTCTTCGGTTGGAAAATCTTCGGATGTTGCCGTATCTATCCATGGATACTTTTCTTGTAAACACATATATAGCTCCTAGGGGTTGGGGTAATGGTCTCATCAGTTAACGCCTAACGTTAAGACGGTCAGATTGCACCGTTATCCGACCGTTTCGACCTGTTAGATTCTTGCCATTGGAGGAAGCATTACTTCGCAAGTCATATTTGAAATTTTGTCCATCATAGACTGCAATAAATCCATTTGAGCCTCAATGTTTGTACATTTTAGCCTACGGGAATCTTTGCATCTGTAATCAGCATTGTCATCAAGCATAATGTCTGCAAACTTTAATTTTGCTTGTTCGCATTCTGCTACCAATTCTTCCATTTTCATAGTCATCATGTTCATAACTTTTTCTTTCATTGACATTGTTGAGTTTTCCATAGTTTTTTCTCCTTTTTCTTTTATGTACCTCTTAAAAGCCATTTAAACTGCTTTTAAATCTTTTTCTTTTTTAATTTTTTCTAATACAGCTATAAGTTTTGAAGCTTCTCGTTTGGATAAAAATTTAATGTCATCAATTTTGCATTGGCGTTTTACAAATTTTCTTAAACTTCTAATTTGCTGTACACTTTCTGCGATATTGCAAATATCCCACCAAATTGCCTCTATTTTCCTCAATTGCAAAGGTGTGGACATTTTAGAATCTCTTTCGCTCAAGTCATCGTATTTTTTAGGTTTTGCTAGTTTTAATTTTTTTGTTTTATCCTGAAAAATTTCAATCAGGATATTGGCTTCGGTTTCAGTAAGTTTTTTTGAGCTGTAAACACCGAAACTTGCGAGCATCTCACGATATAAATCGTCATCAAGTCCCAATATATTTTTAAGAGTATGAATTTGTTTAATTTGTAGTGATGTACTCATAATGTTCCTGCCTTTGTAATTCTTTTCCATGTGCAATTCCGATTTGCACGCCAAATATAAAGACTGCAAGTAGTATTAAAAAGGTGTATAAAAATCTTTCAAATTTTGTATAGTCTTGCATAATTCCTCACACCAATATCTGTTTTACACTTGCTTTTATTACCTCTTCATCCACTTCAACTTCATTCAATTCAGCAATACGGATTGCTCTGACCAAAAGTTTGGTCAGAACTCTCGTATTGCCTGCACAGAACGCAGAAAGAATGGGGTAGATGTGTTTGTAATTCGGAAGGAGTGAAGAGATAATAGCCTGTTTATCATCATCATTTAAAACTTCTAATTTTGCATACATTCCAACCCTAGAGAATAATTGTGCATATTGACGTTTTTCGCCTTTTAAGTTAGTTATTAAACGTGGCATTCCGACTAATAAAATGCCGACATTTGCTTTGTCATAAATTCTTCTTACCAATTCAAGTGATTTGTATGGCAAATGCTCTGCCTCATCGATAATTATTAATCGACCTGAAGATTTAAGTTTATCAACAATATCGCTAAACATTGCATGAATTGTGCCACATCCGTCATATCCTAATTTTTTGTGTATTTCCGAAAACAAAACTTTCGGAGTATAGCCTAAATCTGCCTCAATTAAAATAACATCAGGGTTTTCAATAGCATATTTTTTTACGGCAAATGTTTTTCCAACACCTGCAACACCACAGCAAACTCCAATCTCATTTTCAACGTGGCAAACTTTTGCAATATTGAAAACATCCTGTGCGACACTTGTTTCAACAAAATCGATATTAATTCTGCCTTCACGCAATTTTTCAATATCAATAAAATGAGAAACCGCTTCTTCGATTTTTTTGACATTACCTTTATAGTTACCATTGAGCCATAAGTGTAGTGCTGTTGAAGAAATATTCATTGCTTTTGCAGTATATGCAAAAGTATATTTCTTTTCTTTCATTAACTTGTGTAATTCATCAATTAAACTCATAATTCCTCCTATATAGCCCTTTTCTCTAAATCTCTACGTTTTTCAGCTTCTGTGAGATATAGTTTTTTCTTTGGCTGAATTGGGGTAACATATTTTGCAGGAATAAAATTGTTATTCTTTTCCTCTTTTACAACCATATCCATCTTTGTATTAGATATTTTTGATACTTTTACGTTTGATTTAAAATCAACTTTATCAAGACTATTAATTAGATTTTCAACAATATCCTCGTTTGTAGGATTATATTTTGTCTTAATATATGATTTTAAAATTTTCTTTTCTTTATTCTTAATCGCAACTTGTTTTTGGTATTCACTCTTTTCGATATCCGTATTTGCCAAGAATGATGCAGGCTGGTTTGCATTTGCTTTACCTAAATATTCATCTGTTTGGGCATCAAAAACCCAAGCTTCTTGATAAGCGTTAATATCTCTGCGGATATAAACCTTTCTGCCTTTTTCGGTAATCATCCACTCTGCCCAATAAGAAATTTGCAATTGAGAATCAAAAATACCATTTCTTTTGATTGTTATATTGTTTGTAGTTCTCATACAGAACAATTTTAAGGCATCTCTGCTGATAACTTTTTTATTGGTAAATTCTTCAGCCCATAACTCGTCAGGACACTTACCCTGCAAGACTTTGCCTTTAGATGGCTTTTTGTTTAAATAATTTTCAATAAATCTATCAAATAGAATTTTAAAATCATCAAATTTCATAATTTGATTGTTTTTAATCTCATTCTTTAATTTTTCAGGTCTTTCGGTAATTTTGCCTCCACGATACCCAACAAACCCTTTGGAAAGGTATTCTTTTATTTTCAAAAAGTCCCTTTCCACAGGTTTTGTTTGGGCATTATAGGGGAGTGCGAAATGGATGTGTATGCCGAGATTCTGAATTAAAGAACCACCGTCTTTTTTATGTTTAACTTTTACAGTTCTTGTTCTACCACCTGCAAAATCTTTACAGCGATAGTCTTTACCATTATCAAGATAAACATCTTCAGGAATTCCAAAATTTAAAACTCCATAATAAAATGCTTGAAAAATATGGTCAGAATTTGGAGAATCTGCGTGCAAAAACCAACCTAACCATTTTGAAGTTTTTGCATCTCTGAATACTGTAACCCAAGGGAAACAAACAGTTCCATTGAAATCGACTGCAACATCTATTTGAGCATGGTCTGATACCCAACAAGTTCCGGCATTTAAGTTTGAATAATCTCTTGGAACATAATTCGCATATTTTTTATTCCAAGCTGATTCGCCATATCTTGCGATAAAAATAGCTTGTTCAGGCACTTCACTTCTTAATCTTCTGATGAAGGTTTTGCTTGTTGGGAAATTACTAACGCAGTCAAATCCCTGCCGTTTTGCAAATCCTAATGTTATGCTCCAAGCCGTTTCAACAGAAGGAGCACCTTCTCTTAAATAAATACTTTTAAAATATTCAAAGCAATGCTCGTTTATTTTACTAAAACCACGATTATAACCATAATTTGATAATAATGCTGTTATGCCGCCATTATTATATTTCCTTAATGCCAAACTTAATGATGGATAAGAAGTGTGCTTATCAGGATATTTTTGCGACCAGTCTGCAAGAAAATCTAATTTTTCTTGATAGGTCATTCCTTCTGTTAGTCTAAACAGTTCCAAATATTTTTCAGCTTTAGCTTTCATCCATTTTGGAGCATTAGAATATGCTTCTAAACTTTGTTCTGCCTCATTTTGTGAAGTCGGTGTAAGGTATGATTTATACTTTTCGATATACTTTAAAGGCATAGATGACAACAGAATTTGATAATTTTTATTCCTGCCTGCAAGCTCAAATCTACACTTATATTCTCCGGATTTGCATTTTCTTCTAATTGTTTCTTTTTTACTATTAGTAAGACTGCAAACTTCTTCAATATTTAACCAAACATCTGAAGTGTTATTCATTATTTAACACTCCTTTTGTTTTTGAATAAAACCAGTACGTTTTCTTTCATCCATTGGTCAAATAATTCATTTTTTCGGCTACCTTTAATAAGCATATTTATATAGTTACGGGAGAACCCTAACTCTTTGCCCAAGTCACTTTGAGTCATCTTCAATTCTTTTAAACCAATGATATATTTTTGATTTAACGATAGCCTCATTCTCTCCGTCCTCTAATCGATTTTTAAATTTTGTTATTCATTATTTAATATACTATTTAAAAATGAATACTCCGTCAATGATTTTAGTAAAATTGTGAACAAAGTAACAAGAAAAATTTAATTCATAATTTTAAAATGCTGATTAAATAACGCATAAGGATATATTAAAATATGAAGTATTGTAAAGAAGTTGCGAATAGTTTTGTTGAAAAAATGAATAATTTATGCAAACATGTTTTTTGAAAAGGAGTGCTATTACAAATGACTATACAAGAGAGATTAAAATCATTTAGAATGCAAGTATCTTCAGGAATTGATGCCTTTTGCGAAGAGCTATTGAAAAACGGATGTAAAATTACTGCACCGACCATTTATGGTTATGAGGGCGGACAAAGACAACCTAGTGTTTCGTATATCAGCGGATTAATCAAAGTATATGATGCCAATCCTTTTTGGCTTTTACAGGGTGTCGGAGAGATGTTTGTATCTGAAGAAGATAAATCAAAAGCAAATATGCCTGCAAATATTGATTTATCCAACACAGTATTTATTCCTGTTGTAAATATGGATGTATCGGCAGGATTTGGCTCATTAACTGAAGAGATTGAATCAACTAAAGATTTTGTGTCTTTCGGCAAAGATTGGATTAAAAAGCATATAAGTGCAAATGTAAACAATTTAGTCATGTTTACCGTCAGAGGCGATTCAATGGATGGTGGTAACAGCAGAATTAAAAACGGTTCGCAGATAATAGTAGATACAAGTGTAAAAGAATATATAAATGACGGTATTTATGCAATAAGAATAGAAAACGCCTTATTTGTAAAACGCCTGCAATATATGCCGGGCAAATTATTAGTTAAAAGCGATAACCCAATATACCAACCATTTGAAGTTGATTTAAAAACTGATAGTGTGAATATTATTGGTGCTGTTGTTTATGTTATGAACGACATGTCCTGCATATAATAAAGTAATAAAAATACAAAAAGACGGAACTCAAATATGAATTCCGTCTTTTTAACTATTATTTAATAACTATTTAGCAACTGCTTCTTTAAACTTTTTACCGGCAGAAAATGCAGGAACGGTTTTCGCAGCAATTTTAATTTCCTTGCCTGTTTGTGGATTTCTTCCTGTTCTTGCTGCTCTTTTTCTTGGTTCAAATGTTCCAAATCCAACAAGAGTTACTTTGTCACCCTTTTTTACAGTATTCTCAATAGTTTCAATAGTTGCTGATAATACTGCTTCAGCCTCTTTTTTAGTTACTTTCGCAGATTTTGAAATTTCTGTTACTAATTCTTCTTTATTCATAAAGCACTCCTTTCTTAATAAACTAATTATATATATTAATATAATAGGTGTAAAATTATAAACATTTATTAAAATGAATGTCGGACAAACAATTTAATAATTAGACATGCAATTTAATAAATCCTAGACATTCAAAATAATAAAAATTTCCCCTAAAAAGGGTTAAATTTAAAATTTATTATTTTGCGTGTCAGACATTATTATTTTGCATGTCTAGTTATAATAATCGCACCATCTGTAATAATCAAACCACTCAATAAATTACAATAATACCTAAAAAAATAAGACCTTCAAATGAAGGTCTTATTTTTTTATTGGTGGAGGATAGGAGATTCGAACTCCTGACCCCCTGCGTGCAAAGCAGGTGCTCTACCAGCTGAGCTAATCCCCCGCATCGGGTTATGTAATTATTATACATAATAAAATTTATTTGTAAATACCTATTTTAAAATTTCACTTAATAATTTGTCAAAAAAATACTTTAAACGTATTTTATCCTCTCTATACCAATACCCTAAAAGCGCTTCAAATGCTGTTGCTTGACGATATTCATTCTGATTATTACGTCTCGCCACAGGAACCTCCATATTTCTTGCTCGACGTTTCAAATCCTGTTCTTCTTCGGTTAATTCATCATCAATTTGTTCTAGCATGCTCGCTTGAAAAGATGATTTAACTTTATCTGTCGTACATTTATGCAAATCTTTTGGTCTTGCACATTTTTCTATCAAATGTTCTCTTACAAACAGTTCCCAAACTGCATCGCCCAAATGAGCATAATTTCTTAAATTTATTTCTTGCATTTATTTCCTCTTTTTTATATCTATATTATCACAATTTTATCTTTATTATTGTATAATATATCTATAAATTATAAACATTGAAAGGAATACCATGAAAAAAGTACTTATAGCTTTATTAACAATCTTTATAACATCATCTATAACCCTTGCTGGAGAAGTTAAAACAAATGATTACACTCTTACTAATAAAGAAATAAAACAAGAATTAAATATGCTTAAAACTCGTCGTTTATTAATTGCTAACGCTCTTTTATTAACAGATTTACAAAAAGCTAAAGCCAATCAAATTTACCAAAAGGTAGCTGATAAAGAAGCTATTTTATACGCTCAACTAAAAAAAGAAAAGGCTATCTACCAAGCTGTTTCCAAAGAAAAAAACACAAAAGTTAAAAAACAACAAAGACAAATTATTAACATGTTAAACAAAGATATCCAAAATCTTCAACACAACGCAGATAAAGATTTCAAGTCAATCCTAAACCATGACCAACGTGTTAAGTTCAGAAGATTAAACAATGAATTAAAACTTAAAAAAGTTTAATTAACAAAAAAGGGCGGTGTTGCAAAAGCAACACCGCCCTTTTTTTAGATCTTATTTCAAAGCAAATTTCAAAACATTTGATTTTTTAGCGTCTTCTTTTGCATCAGGTAATTCCCAACATTTAACGCAACGAGCTTCATAAGTTTCATCTCCACCAATCATAATTAATGGAGAATTCTTATCTGCTGGTTTACCATCAATTAAGCGTTGAGTTCGTGTTGCGTGATCAGAACCACATTTCATACAAACTGCATGTAATTTATCTACAGTTGTTGCTAGGCACATCAATTCAGGCATTGAGCCAAAAGTATCGCCTTTAAAGTCAAGGTCTAAACCTGTACCTATAACTTTTTTACCATCTTGCATTAATTTTGCGATAACTTTTACAATATTAGAATCAAAGAATTGAAGTTCATCAATAGCAACGATTTCATCTTCATCTTTAACCACACTTAAAATTTGTATTGAATGTTTAACTTTTACAGCGTCTAACCATAAACCATTTCTTGATTTAATATAGTCGCCTTGTTCTCTTGTATCAATGCATGGTGAAATAACTTTTACTTTTTTCTTTGCTATAATGCTTCTTCTTATTCTTCTTAAAAGTTCTTCAGTTTTTCCGCAACTCATCGGTCCGGTAATTAGTTCAAAACAATAACCTTGCATTGTAATCCACTTCCCCAATAATTCAAATTTAAATCTCTAATTTTTATATAAGACAATTGTACGCCTTCAATTTTTTTCATGTAAGAAAGAAAGTGGAACTTTTACAAAAATTATCAATGCTAATTTTTATTAAAATGATTAATATATCTACATAAACGGTAAAAAATAAAACCGGCTAGGAAAAGCCGGTAATTAAAACCACGTATTAGAAGAGAGGAATTAGAGATGTGGGTATACGAATATTACCTTACCCACAATAATAATATTCCCAGCTTTGTGAAGTTTATAACATTTTCTCTAAAAATTTTTGCGTTTTTGTTACATTTGTTTACAAATTACAATTCTTATTTATTTTCAGGTGCTAACTTTAATAAGAATACCAACGGTATAACCAAGAATGTAGAAAGTATGCCCGCAACAATTTTATCTTTTGAAAAAAATAAATAAAATGACTGTTATTTGCTGTTCAATCATGTACAAAATACAAATAAAAGACCTCAATTCAATTTCTTTAATGCCGAAAATCTATAATTAAGATGATAACAAGTCTAAGTTGCTTACAGATTGCAAATTATCTGCATTTTTAAGTAGCGGATAATCGTCAATATTGTGTTCTTTAACAAAATTTATAGCTTCACTTCTTGCCATTTCTAGAATTTTTGTATCTTTTACTATATCAGCAACAACCATATCAGGCAAACCACTTTGACGTGTTCCTAAAAATTCTCCAGGTCCTCTAAGTTCTAAATCTTTTTCCGCAATAACAAAACCGTCGTTTGTTTGCTCCATAATTTCTAATCTTGCTCGAGTTTCAGGATTACGAGTAGAAGATGATAATACGCAATACGATTGCAAATCAGAACGTCCAACACGACCTCTCAATTGATGTAATTGAGACAAACCAAAGCGTTCAGCATTTTCAATAACAATAACTGTCGCATTTGGAACATCTACACCAACTTCAACAACTGTTGTTGCAACCAATATATCATATTTGCCTTCTTTAAAGTCACGCATGACTCTTTCTTTTTCATCATTTTTTAATTTGCCATGCAAAAGCCCTATTTTATACTCTGGAAATACATTTTGTTGTAAATTTTCAGCTTCAATTGTTGCCGCTTTTGCAGATAAGGCTTCGCTTTCTTCAATGAGTGGATACACAACATAAGCCTGACGTCCAGCATCAATTTCACGTCTTAGCAAGTTGTAAATTTGTTTTTTTGAGTTGCAAAGTGCGGTTTTAATCGGTTTTCTGCCTTTTGGAAGTTCATCAATAATTGTCAAATCCATATCACCATGAACGGAAAGCGCTAAAGTTCTTGGAATTGGTGTTGCTGTCATTGTTAGAACTTGTGGAGATTGAGCCTTTTTACGTAAGTTTAATCGTTGTTTTACACCGAAACGATGTTGTTCATCAATTACAATCGCACCCAAGTTTGCAAATTCAACATTGTCTTGAATAAGTGCATGAGTACCAACAGCAATGTGTGTTTGACCATTTCTAATATCTGTCTCCATCATTTCACGAATCTTTTTACGGTTAGAACCTAAGAATAAACCCACATGCAACCCTAAAGGGGTTAGCCAACTTACCAAATTGTTATAATGTTGCTGAGCAAGTATTTCAGTAGGTGCCATTAATGCACCTTGATAACCACATTCAACCGCTGCCAGAAGCATTATACACGCAACAACTGTTTTACCGCTACCAACATCACCCTGTAAAAGCCTTTGCATTGGTTCATCTGATTGCAAATCGTTCAATATTTCGTTTACAGCGTTCTTCTGTGCGTGCGTTAATGTAAATGGCAACCCTTTAATAAAGTTCATTACAAGCCCGTTTTCATCAACTTTAAAATGAACTGAATTATGTTTACTTTTATTTTGTTCTCTTAATAGTGCTAGTTTAACTTGAGAAATAAAAAATTCTTCAAAAACTAAAGAAAATCTTGCTTGTTCAAGTTTCTCCATATTTTCAGGAAAATGCATTTGCATAACAGCATCTGCCTTATTCATAATACTATATTTATTACGTAAATAATCAGGAATAACCGTTTTGATTGTATGTTTAAACGTATTCAATGCGTTATAAATAGCTCTGCGCAAAGTTTTCATATTCAATCCCTCGCTCAAAGGGTAAACAGGAACTATTCTGCCCAAATTCAAATTTGAATTATCAAAGATATCGTCAGCAATTATTGAATAAGAAGGTTTATCTATTGTAAGTTGCATATTAAACTTATTTAGTTTAACCTCTCCAGACACCATAATTCCTGCACCAGCTGGGAACTGCGCTTTAGTACGTTCTAAAATAAAACGGTTAGATTTTGCTTGAAAGAAACTTAATTCAATAGCACCGCTTTCGTCTGCTATTTTAACTTTTACTACACCTAAATTATTTTTTGTAGTAAAGGTTTGTGAGGATTTTATATATCCAAAAATTGTAGTAGTTTCACCCTCTTTAAGCGACTTTATCATCGTTCTGCCTGAGTAATCTATATGGCGTTTTGGAAAGTAATACAATAAATCGTTTGCGGTATATACATTTAATTTATTCAACAAATATCCGACTTTTGGTCCTACCCCTTTTACGTAAGTTACATCGCACTCATTCGGCAATTTCCTTTCAATACGAACATCTTGTTCTTCTTTTTTAGGATTAAGCTCTTGATGCATTACCGCACGAAAGCGAGTCAAAATCTTACGTCTAATCGGCATAGATTCCATTGGATAACGTTCAAAAGCCTCAATTAGCACTTGCCACTTTGGACTTTTTGTTTTTTTGTATTCAGCTGTTATTTCCGACTTAATAAACTTTGAAAACGGTTTTGTACGTCCTTGAATATCTATATAACCATATTTTTCTTCAATTTCTACGGCTTGTCGAATTTTTTCAACTTGTTCACTATCCATTACTTGACCTTATCAACAATAGATTCTACGTAATTGTCATTAAAATACTTGTTTGCAACCTCCATAATATCAGACGGTGTCACACTTTGAATTAAATTTGTATACTTCTCAACAAAGTCAAAACCTCGTCCTGTTGCTTCATATAAAGCAAGTCCTGATGCCTTATCTAAGTTAGTTTCTAGTGCTAAAACAAAATGTCCAATCAATTGATCTTTTGCGTTTTGAAGTTCTTTTTCACCGACAAATTCTCGTTTTAAAGTTTCCATTTCTTTTAACATTTTATCTTTTGACAGTTGTGCTGTTGCAGGGTTTGTACCAATATACATAGTAAAAGCACCTTTTAAAACATTAGGTGAAAAACCTGTTCCTATTTGGTAAGCAAGTCCCATTTGTTCTCTTAAATGTCTAAATAAACGAGAGCTCATGCCTGTTCCCATAAAAGAATCAATAACTTGAAGTGTTGCAAAATCTTTCAAGTTGGTGTTTCCGTCAGTTTGCCAACCTAGAATAACCCAAGATGTTTGCAAGTCATTAATTTCATCTCTTACAACTTTCGGTTGTGTTCTTGATTTTATTGTATTTGCATAATCTTTGTAATTAAATACTTTGCCATTTGTACCTTTAAAAATTTCTGACATTTCATTGATAATGTCTTGTTCATTAACATCTCCGTTTACAGATATAACCAAGTTTTTAGGGTAAAAAATTGTATTGTAATAATCAACAATATCGTTCCTTTGTACCTTTGAAATGTTATTTTCTAAAATTTTTGAGGTATTTGAATAAACTGAACCTTCATAAATTGCAGTTCTATAATTTTCTAAAGCTCGGCTTAATGGTACATCACGCTTGGCTTTGATTGCTTGTAACATCGTCTTTTTTGTTTTTTCAATTTCATAATCATCAAATTTTGCATTATTAATGACTTCGTTTAACAAGTTCAAGGTTAGTGGCAACTGTTGCTTTGTTGTTAAAACATTCACAGAAAAATAATCCGCCCCAGATGAAGGTGAAATATTTATTCCGTTTTCTTCCAAAATTTGTGAAAACTCAATTTGAGAGTATTTTTTTGTGCCCTTCATCATCACACTTGCCATTAAATCAGCTGAACCGATTTTCTTTTCTAAAAACTCTCCGCCTTTTGCCCTAATTGCAATTGCAATAATATCGTTGTTTTTATGGTTGTTTACAAGTAAAGTTGCACCATTATCTAAGATATATTTTTTAGTGTTATAGGCAGATTTCACTAATTTTGCACTATGTTTTTTATTTTGTGTAACTTCTTGTTTTTTAGCAGAAATTTGAGAGTTTTTAGGTAAAACTATTGAAATTGCACAATTATTTTGACCTAAATACTTGTTAGCAACTCTTTTTACATCATCAGCTGTAACATTTTCTATACCTTTTAAGTAATTATCATAATCTTTAGGATTGCCTGTCAAAACAACCGTATAACCCATTTCTGAGGCAATATTAGAAACAGATTCTCTTGCGTAGTGAGTATCTCTTTCTGTAATATTTTTTGCTGTTGTCAATTCCTCTTGAGTAATCCCTTGTTTTTTAATGTTTTCTATTTCGGCAAAAATTTCTGCTTTTAGTTTATCTTTATTTTCTGGTAAAAAATTTGTGCTTACAACAAAAATTCCATCGTCTTTCATTGAAAGATTCGACACAGAAATTGAAGTCACTAATTGTTTTTGCTCTTTAATATTTTTATAGAATCTTGAAGTTCTGCCTTCACCTAGTATTGTTGATAAAATATCAAGTGCATACATATCTTTTGCTGTAGCGTTAGTTCCTCTATAACCAATCATCATATAAGCTGAATTACTATCAAAAGTTTCTTCTTTTACACGCTGAGATAAGATTGGAGGTTCTTTTTTGTAGTGAATCTTGTCAACCTTTCGAGCATCGCAAATAAACGCTTCCTTAACCTTATGTACCGCTTCATCTGGATTAACATCACCGACAATAACCGTAATCATATTTTCTGGTGCATAGTGAGTTTTGTAATACTTTAAAATTTCTTCACGAGTAATAGTTTCAATAACTTTAGAAGTACCAATTACTTGACGTTTGTATGGATGAACCTTAAAAATTAATTCATTTAAGTTATCATAAACTATATCTGACGGAGAATTTTTATCTTTGGCTATTTCTTCTAAAACAACTTTTCTTTCCTTTTCCATTTCTTTACTTGGAATTTGAGGGTTTAAAAGCATGTCTGCATGCAAAGTTAAAGCCAAATCAAAATCTTTTGACGGAAGTTTTATATAATAGTGAGTAAAATCTTTACTTGTAGCGGCGTTTGTAACAGCACCTTTTGCTTCTAGTATTTTGTCAAAATCGCCTGTTGGGTGGGTTTCAGTTCCTTTAAAAAACAAGTGTTCTAAAAAGTGCGAAACACCTGTATTTTTGTCGTTTTCATTAATAGAACCTGTTTTAATCCAAGTATCAATAATAACAATAGGATTAGATGTAATTTGCTTTACAATAACTGTTTGTCCGTTATCTAGTTTGTAAACATTATAATCACTTGCAAAAGCAATAGAACCAAACAAAATTACACATAATAATACAATATATTTTTTCATAATAATATCCCCATAATTTTCCATCATTTTACACAAAAATTGAGTTTGTTTCAAGTACGACACTTGGGTTATTAATACAATAAAAGCGCCAAAATCTTTCAGATTTTGGCGCTTTATTAAACTATTATCTACTAGGCAATAAAAGAATATTCTGGCACTTTTCTAACACCCATTGATTCCGCCATACTTAGTTCTGACATAAGTTGCCGAGCATTTAATTTTGACTCTACTTTTCTACCATTTACCAAATGCATTGTTGCATAAGATGACGGAGATGCACATTCAATTACGGCAACCGCCTTATCATTAATTGCCGTTTTTCCGTCAAAAATCCAACCCTTAAAAGATGGCTGTGCCATACCTGCATGAGAAATGTTCATAAAAATCCTTTCTTTTTTATTATTAATACTTTTCTTTATTCATTTTTTTACATGGGAGTTAAGTAAGGTAAATATTTTTAATTGCTTAAAAATAAAATCTTGTTAAAAATATGTTACAAAATCTCACAATTAACGCAGTTACTTGAAAGCTGAGATATTTTTTTATATAATTTTTATATAAATTAGAGGATATGTATGGATAATTACAATAAAAAAAGAATTCTTATTGTTGATGATGACGAAGAAATTAGAGAACTGCTAGAATTTGACATTGCTCAAAGTGGTTACATTGTTGATACCGCAAAAGACGGTTTAGAAGGCTTAAACAAAGCCTTAAACAACTCTTACGACCTTATTCTTTTAGATGTAATGATGCCAAAAATGAACGGTTTTGATGTTTGCAAAAATATTCGACAAGCAAAACTTGCAATCCCAATCCTTATACTTACGGCAAAAGGTACAATTGAAGACAAAACTGACGGTTTTGACAACGGCGCTGATGACTATTTAGTAAAGCCTTTTGACATTCAAGAAGTTTTACTGAGAATAAGAGTTTTATTGCGCAGAAATCAAGTTGTAGAAGAAAATCCACTATCTAACGAAGTTTTGAATGTCGGTGATATTCAAATATTCCCTGATACTTTGGAATGTACTATTTTAAATAAACGTGTAAAATTAACTCCAACAGAATTTGAAATTTTATACAGCTTAATGCAACATTTTAACAACGCAGTAACTCTAGCAACGCTACTAGACGAGGTTTGGGGGTATGATAGCAACGAAGACGTTAGAATGTTGAGAGTTCATGTTGGTGGACTTAGAAACAAAATTGAAGAAAACGTAAAAGCACCCAAATACTTACATACAGTCACAAATGTCGGTTACAAATTAACTCCATTCACTGAAGAATAATGAACAAAAACACACTACGAAAGTTAAATAAAATAAGAAAATTAATACAACCTAAACGGTTAAAGATTGCAGAGCAAATTTTGATTGTATTGTTTATTGCGGTTTTAATTCCGATGATTGTTAGTGGTATTGTAATCAACAACATAAACAAACACGCAATGAGACGACAACTTACAGAATCTGCTGAACTTGTTGCAAATGTTGTTTCAAACGAGGTTGATATCTTCGCTAGAACCGCAACTAATGAGCTTGAACAAATTAGTATTGCACTAAATTACTTTCCGTCTCAAGAATCCAAAAAAGCCTACATAAAAACAATTCAAAATACTTTTGCAAGTTATGACGACCTAAAACTCGTATCAAAAGAAGAAGATGCAGAAAGACTTGATGTTGAAAACAAAGCTAATAACAAGTTCACAATTACTGTTCCAACAAAAGATAACCAATATTTAGTTGCAACCTTCAGAAACGAGGACCTCAATGAACACCTTTTTAAATCATTAGAGGACAACGCAAGACAAATTTACGTTCTTGATTCAACTGGCAAATTAATTGCTTCACATAAATTTAGCGAAGAAATTTATAAACAATCTGTTGATTTAATTCCCGAAAAAATAACAGATAATAATGTTGTAATTTATGGTAACTTAAAAGACCAACCTCTTGCATATATTCACAAAACAAAACCTGACGTTATGATTTTGGTAAACACCACTGAAAAAATTACACGAAATACAATTAACGATAGCAGAATTAAACTTTTAATGGCAGTATTTGCCTCAGCTCTGAGCATTTTTATTGTAGTTGCTTTATATATATACTTCATGTACATTAACATTCGCCAATTATTTAAAGGTATTATGGCTATGTCAAAAGGTAGTTATGAAAGACGTATTCGTCTATTAAAAAGCATCTTCACTCCATACGAAATTGTGTTCTTAACCTCAGAATTCAACAAAATGGCATCAGAAATTCATAAATCTTATTTGCAATTAAAAGAACAGAATGTTAAGTTAGAACAGCTTAACGAATTTCGTTCAAACTTAATTGATACAGTAAGCCACGAATTAAGAACACCATTAACAAGTATTCAAGGCTACACCTCTAGACTTTTAAGAACTGATATTACTATTGACGAAGAAACACGAATAAAATCATTGAGAACAATCAAACGTCAATCAGAACGTCTAAAACGACTTATTGAAGATTTATTAGTTATTCCTGATATTGAGCGTGCAAGAATTAGAGTTTCATTAGAACCGGTTTGGATTTCAGACACAGTTGCATCGTCAATTCCACTTGTAAAAAATGTACAAGAAAGAGAAATTAGAGACGAAATACCAGATGATTTCCCACTTGTAATTGCAGACAAAGACAGAGCAGAACAAGTTATTGTAAACTTGGTTGAAAATGCGGTTAAATATTCAAAAGAAGATACACCAATTATAATTTCTGGTTTTTACAACGAAAAAAATGCCACAATAACTGTTTCTAATCAATGTGACAAAATACCTGAAGAAAAACTTGAAACATTATTTGGTAAGTTTATTAGAATTGATGACAAAACGACAAGAACCACTCGAGGTACAGGCTTAGGACTATTTATCGTTAAAGGTCTTGTTGAAGCTATGAACGGCACTATTAAAATTTCTTCAACTGATGAAGTCGGTTTTAAAGTCGATATAACCCTTCCTCTATTTAACAAACAAAACTAATAAGGCAAGTTATGAAATTTATGCAAGATGCAATTGAAGTTGCACTACAAACAAAAAATGAAATTCCCGTTGGTGCGGTAATCGTTAAAAATGGCGAAATAATTGCATTTGCAAATAATAAAAAAGAAGAATTACACGATGCAACAGCTCACGCAGAAATTCTAGCCTTAAAAATGGCTCAAGAAGGTTTAAGACGTTGGAGACTTGATGATTGTGATATGTACGTAACTCTTGAACCTTGTCCAATGTGCGCTTCCGCAATAATTCAATCACGCATTAAAAACTTATATTTTGGTTCTTACGATAAACAATACGGCGCTTTAGGTTCAGCTATTGATTTGAGAAATCTACATAAATCTAAAATGAAAGTTTATGGCGGAATTTACGAACAAGACTGTGATAACATATTGAATAGTTTTTTTGAAAGGCTAAGATGATTACAAAAGAAGAATTAGACAAACTTGTTGAACAATATGAAACTCCAGAGTTTATAAAAGACGACCCAATCCAATTTCCACATAAGTTTAAAAACGAAGAAGATGTTACGATTGCTGGATTTTTAGCCTCTTGTATAGCTTATGGCAACAGAAAAGTTATATTGAGAAAAATAGACGAATTATTAAATTTAATTGATTATAAACCTTATGACTTTGTAATGAATTTTGACCCCAAAATGCTTGGAGACTATAATTATAGATTTACTAAAGAACCTGATTTTGCAAACTTTTTTAAGAAGCTAAACAACCTATATAAAAACAAAAAATGTTTAAAATGGTTATTTGAAAGCAACTACAACGGTGATACAATTCCAATGTTACAAGCGGTTTGCAACTATTTTTACGATGATTGCGATTTAACACAAGGTTATTGCCACCTTGTTCCTAACCCTAAAAAAGGCGGAACTCTTAAACGCTTAAATATGTTTTTACGTTGGCTTGTTAGAAAACCACCTGTGGATTTAGCACTTTGGGATTTTATTCCTACATCAAAACTTGTTATTCCATTTGATACACATGTTGCAAGAATATCTAGAGGTATGGGATTGTTAACACGCAATTCAAACGATTATAAAGCTGTTCTAGAACTTACAAACAATTTGAAACAATTTGATGCTAACGACCCTGCAAAATACGATTTTGCATTGTTTGGCTATGGAATTACTCACCCAAACCGATAAAATTTTAGAGCAAAAAAAAACACTCATTTTCTGAGTGTGTGTTTTCTGCATCCTAATGGTCTCTTTTTAGTGTTTATTATTTAGGAGTTTATATTTGTTTTTTGGGTAAATGTAATGTCATTTAGTGTTTAATCTACACTTTTAATGCACAATTTAATTATTGCATACAAAGATTATAAAGTCAACCTTTTTGTTTTATAAATTTAATGCGGTTTGCCTCATTCATTGTTATTAGTGTCATTTTGACACTTTACAAAACTTTACATTTTTATTTTGTCTGTTTTTTATTAAGTAATTGCCATTATTTAAAAGATTGCTATAATGATTATATGAAGATTTTAGGTATTGATCCAGGAATGGCAATTGTCGGTTACAGCATCGTTGATTTTAACGGTGCAAGTTTGAATTTGCTTGCGTCTGGCTCTATACAAACAGAAAAAGGGAAATCTGACGCTTCTAGATTATATGAAATTTTTCAAGATATTTCTCAGATTATAGAAAAATATTCACCAGACATTGCGTCTATGGAAAAACTTTTTTATTTCAAAAATCAAACAACAATTATGCCCGTTGCTGAAGCTCGTGGCGTAATTCTTATGGCACTTGAAAAATTTGGGGTAAAGACTTATGAATACACTCCTATGGAGGTTAAACAAGTACTTACAGGATTTGGCAGAGCTAGCAAAAAAGAAGTTGAACAAATGGTAAAAATCGCCCTTGAGCGTGATGACTTACCAAAATTAGATGATACAATAGACTCAATTGCAATTGCTATTTGCCATACTAGAAATTGCAGAGATTTGATTACAAAATAAAGGAAAATAATTATGATTAACGAACTACTATTAAGACAAATTGCTATTTTAGCGGCTATTGCGGGTGGAGCTTTAGGATTTTTATCACTAATTCCATTTATAAATATTTTTTCAATTACAATATTGGTAATTTGCTTAGCTCCTGTCGTTTTAGTTTATATGAAGCGTGAAAACTTAATCGGCATTTTTGATATGAGAGAAGGCGCTATTTTAGGTGGTGTAATTGGTTTTGTTTCATTTGTTGCTGCATCTGTTATTTACACACCAATCAACTTAATTTTGGGATTTATTCCATTAGGCGCATTACAATCTCATTTTTTCTTCAAATACTTTTTTAACAGTTTCGGAAGTTTCATTGTATTACTATTACTAATTTTCTTTGTTGCATTATTAAGTGCATTAATGAACGCTTTCGCTGGACTTGCTACATCTTATGTTTATGAACTTTTAACAGGTCTAAAAAAAGAAAGCAATGAAAGCGTAGATTTTGAAATAAAATAGTCAAAATTAATCGTATAAAAAACAATAAAAAGTTTTATTACAACAATGACATGTTATTTAATTTAAAGGTTTCAAGCATGCATGCTTCGGGTATATATATAGTATACTAACAAAAGGAGTGCCCTTTGAACGTTACAGACATGGCTAAAATTAGCTTATTTTCAGCAGAGCTGGAAGCACTAAAGGCTGTATTAGATGCATCTCAAGATGTTAGTAATGCCATTATGGCGGCAGAAGCAACAGGAGAGATAGAAGACACGGTCGAAATTAGCGATATTGCGCAAAAACTCTTTTCCTTAGAAGTTTAAATTTTTATAGACCGAAATGTCACTAGCTACAACATACTTGGGGATATAATCAACCCCAAGATCTTCTGCTATCTGCTTTATTGCCATTGAACCTGATATAATTACTATACGTGTTTTATAATATTGTTTCAAAAGTTTAATTTGTTCAACCAACCATTCTCCAGCGAACTTAGGAGCAAAATCATTTTCCATAGAAAGGTCTGTTATAATTAAATCATACGGATTATCTATGTAATTGTATACCCAATCATAACCTTCTCTTGCTGTATAAGCTCTGTCAATTTCAATTTCTTCACGATAAATTTGAGCTAAATTTTGGCAATGATAATTATTCCAACTTTGCGAATCATCTACAATTAAAGCATGTTTCATTAAGTTAACCTCAAAACTTCATAGATATTCATTTTCTTTTCTTTACCTCGAATTTTAACCTCAGAAATCTTAATTACATCAGCAATACCACGTACATATTGATATGTAAAAGAACTAATCAAAAATTGTGTTTTATAAACCTTGTTATAGCTTTCAATACGGCTTGCTAAATTTACCATATCTCCAATTACGGTATATTCCAAGCGTTTCTCTGAACCTATATTTCCCACAAAGGCTTCACCCGTATTAATTCCGACACCAATCTCAATTTTTGGTTTACCTTCTTCTAACCATTTCTTTTGAAGCTCTTGAACTTTTTTAAGCATTGCATCAGCACATTTTACCGCATTTACAGCGTGATCCTTATCTTGGATAGGTTCTCCAAAAATTGCCATAATCGCATCACCAATAAATTTATTAATTACACCATTATAACTACTAATAATAGGCTCTAGAGCTGTAAAATATTCATTCAAAATAACTGAAATTTCGTCAGGTTCTAACTTTTCACTCATTGATGTAAACCCACGAATATCAGCAAATAAAACTGTTACATTAGCTTTTTTACCACCTAATTTTACATTATCAATATTGTTTACAACATTTTGCATAATGTCCTGAGAAATATATTTCCCCATTGCATCTTTAATTTTTTCTTTGTTCCTTGCCTCAACAATGAATTTACGAGAGTAGCCAAAAATCATTGTTACCAACTGTAAGGCAATTGGAGTAATCACAGGCACTGCAAAGTTTAATTTATAAGAAAGAATTGCAAGAAAAATATAACCAACAATCATTAGAGACAAAATTAACAAGCCTTGCAGCAAGGAGAAATTACTAACAACAATAAATGTTGCAATAATTAATAATACGGTCAATATAAAATTTTGACCTTCTGAAATAGAACGCATTGGTTGATTGTGAATTAAATTATCCAAACTTGTTGCTTGAATATCAACTCCTGGATGTTTTGCCTGCATTGGTGTAGCAAACGTATCCTCAGAAAGTCCTGCAGCTTTAGCATTTGCACCTACAAAAACAATTTTATTATCAAACGCCTTTGGATCAATTTTTGGTTTTCTGCCAGCTTTAATATCGTCCATAGAATCAATAATATCAATGGCTGAATATGTTTTGTGTGTGTAATCTGAATTTTTATAATTCTTGTAGAAGTGCAAATAATTAAAAATTTGTCCATAACGCTTATGAACAGGAAGTTTTATGTCATCTTCTCCGTCGATAATCAGATTAGAACTCGTTAAGGTCAACTTTTTAACCTTATTCAAATACATATACATTCTCAAGGCTAAAGAAGGGTAATATTGTCCTTTATAGTATACCAGTTGAGGCATATCTTTAATGCAGTTATCCACTTGATTTGGAAGAACCCATACCGAGCCGTTTTTTTCTAAAGAATTAAAATATCCATCTGGATACATAGATAAACTTTTAAAAATTTCAAACCTTGGAGCTTTTGTTTTTACATCAATTGGAATTTGATATTTTTCTTGAAATTTTTTATCATAAGCCTTGCCTACATGTTCATCTGCATATTTACCGCTCATCGGTCTAAAACCGCCAATAAAGTTATCAATATTTTTTACAGTATCAAAAAATTGTTTATCTTTTACAGGATTATCATTTGTTGTTAAAACTGCATCAAATCCTATCATTTTCGCACTTGTGTAATTACCTAAATAATTAAATATTTTTGCATATTTTTCTCTACTCCAAGGCCAACGATAACGGGAAATTGAATTTTCATCAATTACAACCAAAACAATACCGTCAGACCCCTTGTTATAAGCTACAAAGTTTTTTACCATAAAGTTGTATACACGAGGTTCAAAAAACTGACCAAATATTATGTATGCAATAAACATAAAAATTACGAATACCGCAAAAATTACTAATGTTTTTAGCTTTTTCATTAAAATTTTCCTTATTAATAGTTTATTATTTATTTCATGATATAATAAAGTCAAAAAAAAGGATACGTTATGAAGAAAAATGTAATGGAATTAATTTCGGAAGAAAAAATCTATCCGATTGTTAGAAACAAAGATGCTCAAAAGGCTGTTGATATTGCGCACGCACTTATTGAAGGTGGAATAAAGGTAATGGAAATTACTGTTGAAAATCCATCATTATATTCTGCAATTACAGAAATTTCAAAAGATGCAATTGTTTGCGCTGGCGGTATTATTACTCAACAACAAGCAGAACAAGCACTAACTTGTGGTGCTAAATTGTTCTCATCACCAATTTACCAAATGAATATGGTAAAAATTTCTAAAAATAGACAAATGCCTTTCATTGCTGGTGCTTCAACACCAAACGAAGCGTATGATGCTTGGAAATCAAGAATCCCACTTATCAAAATTTTTCCTGTAACTGCACTTGGTGGTGTTCAATACATTGAAGACATCTTACGTCCAATGCCGTTCTTAAACTTAATGCCAATGGGTCACATTCAATTGTCAGAAGTAATGGACTACATAAGAGTTGGTGCAAAAGCAGTTGGTGTAGGTAGAAACTTCTATGAAGACTTGTCTAACGCAGAAATTACAACTAGAGCAAAAGAAATTTTAAGCAAAATCAAAGGCTAATTATGGAAAATCAAATTGACCTAATTACAGTTGGGGAATCTATAATCGAGCTATCTAGCGATAAAGATTTTAAAGATGCAACTTGTTTTGACAAATTTTACGGTGGAGATGCAATTGTAACCGCAATTACAGCTGCACGATTTGGAGTAAAAACAGGTTATATAACTTGCGTTGGTGATGACCCATTTAAAGATTTTTTGCTTAACGAATGGAAAAAGGAAAATCTTAATACCGATTTTGTAAGAACTGTTCCAGAGCAAAACGCTATTGCTCTAATTTCTAGACACGACGGAAAGCCTAAAGAATTGGCATTGTATCGTAAAAAAACAGCTGCTCAAAAATTATCTTTAGATGACACAAAAGCTGATTATATAAAAAGTGCTAAATATTTTTACACAACAGGTATAACTCAATCACTGTCATTGTCAGCAAGGGAAGCTGTTAAAAAGAGTTATGAAATTGCAAAAGAAAATCATATAATTACAGCTTATGACCCTAATTACAAAAAGACCGTTACAACTCCAGAAGCGGCTAGAGAATGCTTTGAAGATGTCATTTCAAACATTGATATTTTATTTTTAAGCGGTACAAACGACATTCCTGTATTTTTTGAATCAAAATCAATAGACAATGTAATCAAGTATTGCTGGGATTTAGGAATTCAAATTGTTGTTGTTAAATCAACAGAAAACTCTGGATATTACACAGGCTGTAACGGAGAAATTGTATTCAATGAATATTTTGCAAAAACAATTGTTGACACAACGTGTTCTGGAGATGCCTTTAATGGGGCGTTTTTAAGCGCACTTATAAAAGGAAAAACTCCAAATGAGGCAACAAAATTAGGAACAATAGTAAGCGGTTTACAAGCACAAAAAATTGGTGCTATCAAATCAATTCCAACATTAGAAGAAGTAAAAGAAATTACACACAAGGTAGAATAAAATGAGCAAAAAAGTAGTTATATCAGGATATTACGGCGCTGACAATTTTGGCGATGAGTCAATTTTAGAAGTTTTAATACAACGATTAAAAAAAGACGAAGCTGATATTACAGTACTATCTACAAATCCCGATAAAACAGCAAAAACACATGGAGTAAACTCAATTCACAGCTTCAAATTAGGCAAAGTAATGAGTGCATTATCAAAATGCGACATCTTAGTTTCAGGCGGTGGTAGTTTGCTACAAGATGCAACCAGCGTAAAAAGTTTATTTTATTACCTTTGGGTAATTTTTATGGCTCAATTCTACAAAAAACAAGTCCTAATTTTTGCACAAGGAATTGGACCAATAAACAACAAAATTGGCGAATTTTTTACTAAAAAGTTATTAAAAAACTGCCGTTGGATTAGTGTTAGAGATGACAAAAGTTTATTCTTATTAAGAGGTTGGGGCTTAAAGCCTGAACTTGTTTGCGATCCATTGTATGATTTAGAGGTTGCAGGTTCAACACCTTCAAACAGAGTCGGTATACAACTTAGAAGTTTTAAATCTTTAACAGAAAAACTTTTAATCACTCTTGCAAATCGAGTTGCAATTGAATTTGCAGACAAAGAAATTGAAATTTATTCCTTCCAAGATAGCTTAGATTTAGAGGTTTGCCAACACTTTGAGCAGCTACTTTTATCTGTAAATCCAAACTTAAAAACAACTGTAATTTCTGGAAAAACTCCAAAAGAAATTATCAAATTTATCGCAAGTCTCGAATATATGATAGCAATGCGTTTTCACGCAATTCTAATTGCATTAAAATATGGCATTAAAACTCTTGCAATCAATTACGATTACAAAATTGAAGCAATATGCAACGACGCAAAAATTCCAGCATTGTCAATGCTTGCAAACGAAGATTACGGCTATATGTTTTCACGTATGAAACAACTAGACCATAGAGCCTTACTTGAATTTGTCAACAGCAAACATTTCAATTGGGAGTTGTTCGACCTACTTGTGAAGTAGCTTGTTTATAAAGTCTTTTATTGTTTTAATTATTTTTAATGATAATGGAAGATCACCATAATAAGAATCTTCAGCATCTTTTATTGTAAAAGAACAAGTATCTTTTGATTCCTTAAAAATGCTTTTTTCAAGTTCTTCTTCCTGTTCTTTACGCTTTTCTTCTTGCTGAAAATAGCCCAAACTCCCAGCACCACCATCTGAGGTTTTGTTGGTTTTTATGCTTGGTGGGGTGTAATCATTTAAAGGATTTACGTCAAAACTCATGGGAATGTCCTCCATACTAAAGATATTCCCATGTTAGCAACTTTTTAATCAGTTTTTATCCTATGTAAACATTAAATTTATAGTTCTTTATCTTCAATACTTTCTAGAGCTTTAAAATCTTTAAAATAAGTCATTAAAGCACTAAATACAAAGGTTACAGCAATAAAGCCCCAACCTGCAATCATCAAGTTTGAAAGCGGATAACCACCATAAGGTGTTTTTATATTTACATATAAGTAGCTTACCGTAATTATTGCAAACACAATTGGGCAAAGGAATTTTATACAAAAAATCCAAGATTTTCCATATTTAAAATTACATCCTTCATTAACAATTTCTAACACTTTGTCTGCGCCATAGAACCAACCTAAAGCAACTGTTTCAATTAAACCAATCATAATCAAGTTAAAATCATTCATAAAGTGGTCAACAACATCAACCCAATATAAACCTGCATCTGTTACATAAAGCATTGCAATAACACAGCCAACGATTGAGAAGAACAATGTTGTTTTAGCCTTTGAAGTTCCAAATTTATCTTTAAATGAGGTTGCAACAGCAAGTACAATTGAAAAGACTGAACCTAAAGCCAGCAAGAATAATATTACAAAGAATATTAAAGAGAAGGCTTTAACTGCCAAAGTACCACCTGGCATTGCAGCAATTGCGGTAGGATATGTAACAAAAGCAAACATTACGCCTGAATAACTCATTTCTGAAATTGGAGTATTTGTTACGTGCGACAAGTAGCCCAATGTTCCAAAACTTGCTAAACCAGCTAAAAAACTTACTAATGCATCTGCCAATGCAATAATTATACTATCTGATGTTACAGGAGCATCTTTTTTTAAATAACTACCATAAGCAACCATAATTGAAAACAAAATACTTAAAGAGAAAAATACTTGTCCGTAAGCTGCTGCCCATACACTTGGGTCTAAAAGTTTTGACCAATCTGGCACCAAGTAATAATATAAACCCTGCATTGCACCTGGAAGTGTAATAGCTCTGCCAATCATAACAATTAAAAGAAATAACGGTACAGTCACTACGTAATTTAAAACTTTTGAAACAGAATCTACACCTTTTCTAATACATAACCAAATTACAAACCAACCAACAATCAAGGCAGTAAACATCAGCCAATTTATACCGACAATATCAAACATACCGCTTGATACGTGTAATGTATCTTTTAAGAAAATGTCTGTTGCATTTTTATGTATCCAAGGTGATTTAAACGCTAAGTATACATAATAAACAACCCACGCTAATACAACGGAATAATATGATGTAATACAAGAAGCTGTTCCAACACCAAGCCAACCAATCCATTCAAATTTTGGATTCATTTTTTTTAATGCCATTGGCGCACCTAATTGAAACTTTTTACCAATAGAAATTTCCATAGCTAAAAGAGGAATACCTGCAGTCACAAGAGCCACAAAATAAGGAATTAAAAAAGCACCACCACCATTTTGATATACAATTCCAGGAAATCGCCAAAGATTACCCAAACCAACTGCTGATGCAACGGCTGCCATAATAAACGTAAATCGTGAGTTCCAAGCGTCTCTTTTTTCCATATTCACCTCTAATCCATCTACTATAATCATAATAGTAACACAAACATACTGGCTAAAATGCTTGATTTTATTACATCTTAATATTTTTTAATAAATTTATAATAAAAATGAACATTTTTCATTTTAAATCGTTATATTAATGTAAAGGAAAATATCATGAAAGAAAAATGCACAAAATACGAAAGTCTATTTACTTTTAGAGACGAAAAAGAATAGCCAAAGCTATTGATTCATTAAAGCCAAAACTAAAAGAAGTTATAATGATGTACGAAATAGATGGGCTAAGTTATGAATACATTGCAAAAGAACTTAATTGTCCAATCGGAGCAGTAAAATCAAGGCTATTCAACGCAAAGAAGGAACTCGCAATCTTACTAGAAGATATGCTTTAAAGAAAGGATTATTTTATGAAGAAAACTCTAATTTTAGCATCAATAATTGCATTAACAATGACAAGCACAGCTTATGCTGGTACAACAACAGCAACAAAAGTACAAACTCCTGCCCAAAAAGGACAAATGATGCCACCACCTAGAGAATTTAAAGGTGACAGACATAGAGCTGAGTTTGAAAGACGCTTAAACTTAACAGAAGCTCAAAAAGCAAAAATTGAAAAGAACAGAAAAGCTGATATGGCTAAATTAAAACCTATCAAAGAACAAATTCGAGCTAAAAAAGAAGCAAAATTTGAAATCATCAAAAAATACGAAGAAACTAACCCAGATTTAATTAAATTAAACAAAGAAATCAAGGCTTTAAAAAAACAAGAACACAAAATTAAGGAAGCTAACAGAAAATCTTTTGAAGCATTGTTAACAAAAGAACAAAAAGCTGAACTTGCAAAAATGAAAACTGAACGAGAAAAGAATTTTAAAGGTCACAGACCTCATCACCCAAAAGGTCGTCCACCATTTGAAAAATAATAACTAAAATATGGCGCTTTGCACAATGTGCAAAGCGCCATATTTTGTATTATATCTTTATATATTGAACCATATAGAGATTTTGTTATATACTAGGAATATGAAGTTTTATCCATTTGAAGTAAATACAGGTGCAGTCAATATGCAAATTGACAGAGAGCTTTTAGAGAATGCTATTAGCAAGCAGTCTAAAGAGCCTATTTTTAGACTGTACGGCTGGAGTCCTGCTTGTGTTTCTCTTGGACGAAACCAAAAGGCTGATTTTTTAGATAGAAATTTACTTAAGGATAAAAACATACATGTAGTTAAGCGTTTAACAGGTGGTAGAGCGCTTTTACACGACAAAGAAATTACATATAGCTATATCGCACCATTCTACACTTTTGAACATGGTGACAGCATTGTTGGAACTTACAAAGAAATTGGACAAATCTTCATTGAAAAATTTAAAAAATTGGGTATTGAACTTGAATATCAAGACAAACGCCATACCAATATGAATATTAATTATTGTATGCAAGTAACAACAAGCGCAGATTTATGCTACAAAGGTAAAAAACTTATTGGTTCAGCACAATTTAGAAAAGAAGGCTATGTGTTGCAACACGGCTCAATTTTATTCAACTACAATAAAGACTTATTAGAAAATGTATTCAAGGAGAGCATTGACACAAGCCATATTACCTGCATGAATGATATTGACGAACATATTACTTTTGCAGATGTTTTAAGCCTATGGGACGAATGTTAATAATGAATTTTAAGGAAAAATACGAAGATATAAAAAAACTTGTTGCTGATGAACTATACAAAGTTGAAAATAACTTGACTGATTTTTATTGTGGCAATGATGAACTTCAAAAGGCGCTTGTAGAAATAATAAAAGCACCCTCAAAGAGAATTCGCCCGCTTGTTGCGATACTTTACCTAAAAATGTATGGTGCTGAAATCACACCCGCTCAGCTTGAAATTCAATCTGCAGTAGAATTAATCCACAATGCAACGCTTATTCACGATGATGTTATTGACAAATCTTCAAAACGTCGTGGACATAAGACATTGAACGAAGAATTTGACAACAGCCTAGCGGTTGTAACAGGGGATTTTCTTTTAACTACTGCCATAAAAAAATTGTTAAGCGTGAAATCCTTTGATATTTTAGAACTTTTCAATCTTTCAATAAAGAAAATGGCTATTGGTGAAATCCATCAATATTACGACAAATTCAAACTTACAGACTTTGATAAATATCTAGACCGATGCAAACACAAAACTGCTGAATTGTTTATGGCATCAATCGTAAGTAGCGCAATGGTCGCAGACTTAGACACAAATTCAGCAAAAGATTTTGCAAAAAGATTTGGCATTTCCTTCCAAATCCGAGATGACTTGTTGAACGTAATCTCAACTGACGACGACAAGCCTAAAAACAATGACATTGAAGAAGGTATTTACACAGCACCAATGATTTTTGCAAAAGACGTAAAGAATATCGCTTACGGCATTGAAAAAACAAAGGAATTGTTAGATAATTATATCAATCGTGTAAAAAAATGCTTGGACAAAGCTCCAGAGAATAAATACAAACACGCATTACTAGAGTTATTAGATTTATTAAAGATATGCTAAAAGAAGATTTAAACAACATACGCAATGTGCTAAAAGATAAACAGTTATTAAAAAAGAAACTAAAAGCAACGCTAAAAGAAACTGTTGAGACAGTTGTTTTTGTTGTTGTAATGGTTATCATAATCAAATTTTTCATTGGTGAAATTCGTTGGATTCCATCTAGCTCAATGCACCCAACACTTTTAGAGGGTGATAGAATCTTTGTTGAGCGTTTTTCACGTTTTTACGAAACACCTAAGCGTGGTGATATTATGGTATTCTACCCACCTATGGTTCATCTAGAAGCAACACCAATGAAGATTTTCGAGCGTTTAACAGGCTTTTTCTGCGATGATATTGCATTTATCAAACGTGTAGTTGGTATGCCTGGAGATAAAATTGAAATCAAAAAACTTAAAGACGGCGCTTTTGAAGTTTTTGTAAACGACAAGCCTCTTAACGAGCCTTATATAAAAAGCAAATATGACTACAATGATTGCACAGCAGCAATGCATTGTGGACCTATGATTGTACCAGAAGGTGAATATTTTATGATGGGTGACAACAGAGGAAACTCTCAAGACAGCCGTTATTGGGGCTTTTTACCACAAGAAAGATTTATTGGAAAAGCTGTTACAATTATTTGGCCATTTAGACGAGCAAAAGTTTTTTAAACTTTGTTAAGAATTTGGCATGGGTCAAAAAATACAGTATCATATTGTTATGAAAAACAGTATGATTCTTATCGTCGATGACGAACAAATGGTTACATCTGCATTTAGGACACTTTTAAAAATGGAAGGCTACACAAACTGCAAGGCTTTCAACAATCCTATTGAAGCGGTCGAGTTTTTAAAAGGCAACAAACCAGATATAATTATATCTGACTTTATTATGCCTGAAATGAATGGCTTAGAATTTTTGTCAGAAGCTAAAAAATTGTACCCTGATGTAAGCAAAATACTACTTACTGGATATGCCGATAAAGAAAACGCAATTCGTGCGATTAACGAAATCGGATTATACAAATATATTGAAAAACCTTGGGATAACGACGATTTAATCATTACAATTCAAAATGGTATTGAAAGAAGCAACTTGCTTGATAAACTTCACGAAAAAATTGATGAACTTGAAGTTGCTAAAAAAGAATTAGAAAAATATTCACACAACTTGGAAGATTTAGTTGCAGAAAAAACTGCAGACTTGATGAAAACACACTCTCAATTAAAGAGTATTGTAACATATTGCGCTGACGGTATTATTATCACCGACAAATTAGGTAATATTGAACAAGTCAACCCAGCGACAGAAAATCTTTCAGGTTTGTCACAAAGTCACTTGCTAAATACAAACTTGTCAAACTTAGTATTTGGTAAGAACTTAAACGAAATTTTCGACGAATGTATTGATGAAGGCGAAGCAGTTTTAAGAGATTGCTATATCGTAAATACATTGAGCGAAAAACACATTCCTGTTGAAGTTAGTTTTGCCCTAATTGCAACAGAAGACGACAAGGACCCACAACAAAAATTCGTTGGCGTAATTAGAGATGTAAGTGTGCAAAAAGAAACAGATAGGCTTAGAGATGATTTCATAGCAACACTTACGCACGATATGAGAACCCCACTTACAGCAGCAATTCAAACGTTAGACTTCTTCTTAGACGGGACAGTTGGCGAGTTGAATGAAAGACAACACATGCTGCTATCAACTATGAAAGCAAATAATGAAGGACTTTTAGGGCTTGTAAACAGTTTATTAACTGTGTACAAGTTCGATGCAGGCAAAATTGAATTAGTGAAGAGTAACTTTAACATCAAAGACCTTATTATGCAACGCTATGAGGAGTTAAAACCTCTTGCAGATAAGAAGGATATTGAATTTAAAGTTACGTTTGAGGCAAATGACGATTTGTTAATTACAGCAGACCGCCAAGAAATTGGTAGAGTAATAGCTAACTTGTGCGGTAATGCTGTAAATTACACAAATCCACACGGCAAAATTGAAGTTATAGCCAAAGAACAATCTGGCGACTTCTTGTTCTCTGTTACTGACACAGGAAACGGCATACCAAAAGAGGACATTCCTCACTTATTTAAGCGTTTTTCTCAAGGAACAAGCAAGAAACGCTCGACAGGTACAGGTTTGGGGCTATATCTTTCAAGACAAATCATTGAAGCTCATGGCGGAAAAATTTGGCTTGAAAGCAAAATCAATCAAGGTAGCGAATTTTCATTTATCTTAACAGATGTTGTTGCAACACCAAGTAAAGAAAGGCTTACAGTATAATGGCTAACGTAAAAGTACTTATTGTAGAAGATCATTTAATGGTTAGAATGGGCTTGTCTTTAGTATTGGAAAAAATTGGTGATATCGACCTTATTGGCGAGGCAGAAGACGGATTGGAAGGCGTTGAAAAAACTCGTGCGCTACTTCCAGACGTAGTTTTAATGGATATAGGTTTACCAACAATTGATGGTATCGAAGCGACAAAAAGAATTAAAGAAACTAATCCAGAAATAAAAGTTTTAATGTTTACATCACGAGACAGCGAAGATGACGTTCTTTCTGCATTTGAAGCAGGAGCAAACGGTTATATTATGAAGGGTGCTAACGCAGAACAAACCGAACGTGCGATTAAGTCTGTTTCTGAAGGTTCTGGCTGGTTAGACCCACAAATTGCAAGAATTGTATTATCGAACATTCAACGCTCAAACAAACCAACAGGCGTTGCAACTGGTGAAATCAACTACAAAGACGGCAAAAACCTTTACGGACTGACAGAAAGAGAAATGGAAATTCTTTCACTTATGGTTGAAGGACTTTCAAATCCTCAAATTGCAGACCGTTGTTTCATTTCTAAATCTACGGCAAAAGCCCACGTACACAGCATTTTACAAAAATTATGCGTTACAAAGCGTACAAAAGCTGTTAATATCGCAATGACACAAGGGCTTGTTTAATATGCTACGCAAGGTTTTAACAGGAATTATAGGACTTCAATTTATCGGAGTTTCTTGTTGTTTTGCCCTAAATAACAACGAGTGGGATTACAGGAGCAAAGTTCATCAACAAGAAGCAAAAGAAAATTATGAGAAAAGTTTAATGCCTAAATCTGGCTATATGACGGTGCAAGAGTACGAAAAAGAGTCCATGGCAAAAGACAAATCTCAAGGAACAGGCGAATATATCAAAAAGGTTGAAGATAGCAAAATGGTCTATATTCCGCAACCTCATTACAAATTGGTGCGATACAACAATCCACCAGGAAGTCCTGAAATGCACCTTCACAGAAGTTTATTTCATGAAAAACAAGAACTTCCAACAGCTTTAATTGCGCCTGATGTATCAATGATGATTCAGCCAATCGTAAGCTATTATTCAAAAACAAAATCAACAGATTGTGATGTTTATGTTGTTCCATTAAGACAAGGACAAACAGATGTTGACAAAGTAAAAAGCGCCAATATTGCAGCTAAAGACCCTAAGCCAATCTTTTCAACAGACAGAACCGTTATTGAATATGGAACATTTAGAACCATTACGCCCGTTGATTTTTCAGCTGATATGAGATACGTAGTAGCAAAAGAAAAAACAGGTAATGTCGAAGACGGTATTTGGCAAACCGAAATGCTCGTTTATGACTTTTTGACTAAAAAGACCGTTAGAGTACCTGAAATCAGAGAAGCTATTCGCTACTATTGGCGCACAACAAAGAATATGGACATAAAAGAACTTCGCTGGGATATTTACCCACTTGGTTTTTCTGTTAAAAATCCAGACCGAATCCTTGTCGCTGCGTATGCTTTTGCTGGTAATCCGCCTAGATGTCTTGGAATTTGGAGTATTGACGTAAAAAGCGAGCAAACACGACTTGAAAGCGTTATGGATAATGGCATAGAGGTTAGTACAATCGGTTTAAAGATTATTGAAGACGGAATCATTGACCCTGAAAGCGTTGAGGCTGAAGCTAAAATGGCTGAGGCTTACGAAAAAGACAAGGCTAAAAACGAGAAAAAAGCTGAAAAAGAACGTAGAAAACAACTTAAAAAGCAATACAAAGAAGAAGTAAAAGAAATTAAAAAAGAATATAAAGAACTTAAAAAAGAGGACACTTCAAAAGATAGTAGAAGTGACAAGGTTCATAGCTACATTCCACTATACAAGATTAAAGGCGGAAAGCCAACAGGCTTTGAAGACGCTATCAGAAGACCTTAGGCACATTTTAGCTCTTGGACTTCTAATAAAATATTTTTAATCAAACGTCTTAAACGCACGTTAGTAAAGCCTTTTACTAATTCATCTTTCTCTTTTCGAGTCAACTTTTTGATACGACACTCCTCTTTCATAGCTTCTGATTTTGTCTTAAATTCCGCTAAATAGGCTATGTTCAGAGGTTTATTGGCACGAGTGTATTTTGCACCTGTACCAGAAATATGTTTTATGTAACGGTGTTCAATATCGTCTGTATAACCGCAATAGTAGGTATTTCGGTCAGTTAAGAGTAAATAAGTGTAATATTTTTTCTTATTCATAACAATTATGATATACTAAAACTATGATTAAAAACTCATTAAAATATACGAAAAACTATTATAACTTGTCAGACAAGATTAAATTAGCCTTGAAATATCTTGAGCAAAACGACCTAAAAGAGCGTGAAAACGGGCGTTATGACATTTTAGGCGATGACGTTTATATTAACATTCAAGACTATACATCAAAGCCTGAAACACAAGGTAAATGGGAAGCTCACAGAAAATATATCGACATACAGTTTATGATTAAAGGTTCTGAAAGAATTGGAGTTGGCGAAATAGACAATTACCAAACATCTGAGGCTTATGACGAAGCAAAAGACCTTGAATTTCTTAACACAACAAACGATAAGCACCAATTTATAAATATGTGCGAAAACGATTTTATTATACTTTATCCACAAGATGTTCACATGCCTCAAATAGCTATGGACACACCGTCTTACGTAAAAAAAGCAGTTGTAAAAATAAGCATATAAAAACTTCAGATAAGCGAAATCGGTACACAAGAATTTTAATGCCTATCTGAAGCTCTTATCGCACAAGTACGACAAATTTATAAGTCTTTAATTTTTATACTATGGAATTATGATATGAAAATCAGCCGATTACTCGGCTCGTAACATGATAAAGGAGTATGGTAAGGTAAGTTATCTAGGGAATAATATAAAGAATGGTTATATATTATATATGCCCTTGTAACCATGTTTAATAACGCTTTTTTAGTAAATATTAAGAATATTTAATTATTCTACGATTTTACCTTCAAAAAGGTCTTTCACCATACGAACTTGATCAGAAACAGTTTCACTCTCAATTTTATTTTCAGTCTTTTCACTTGGAACTTCTACTTCTACTAACTCAACCATATCAGGATCAGAGGTTGGTTTTTCTACGTCAACAACCGTTGTAGCAAGAGTTTCAGCCTCTTGCTTTTTCTCTGGTAATGGTTCTTCGTGAGAAGGTTCTTCTTTTGGTTGTTGTGGCTTTGGAGTTGACTTTGCAACCTCTTGTTTTGGCGCTGATGTAATATTTATTTGCGAATCCGATGGCAAAGGTTGCCTAATTACAACATTAGAGCCTTTTTGACTAAATAATTTATCTACAGCATCAACAATAGTCTTCTTTTTGGCATCTTCACTCCATTGCTTAACAAATATTTCTTGCTTAATTGCAATAACGACGCTTTCCGGAGTAATTTCAACAGGTTTGCCTAATTGCTTCAATAACTCTCTAGTAGGGGTACTTGTAATGTTAGAAAGCAATTCATGCCACATTGTAACCAAATCTGCATGATCATAGCTTGAAGTATTAACGGCAGGAAAAGCATCTTCTTGAGATGTTTCAACTGGTTTCTCAATAGCTTTAGGCTGTTCAACTTGTATTTTAGGTTCTTCCATAGGTGTCTCAACTTTAGTTGTAACTTCCTCTTTAACCTCTTTTACTTCTGGCGCTACATGGTGAACTTCATTCACAACAGGGGTATGAACTGGTGCACTTGCAGGTTTCATAGACGGTTTTTGAACAGGAGCTGGCGGAGTCTTGTAATTAGGCATTACAACCTCATGAGCAACCTCACCGCCTTCTAACCTTGCAATTCTATTTTGCAAATCAAGAAGTTTTGAATTTTCTGCCAAATTTGCCAAATCAATCATTGCAACTTCAAGCCACAAATGCTGATTAGTCGTCATTTTAAGCTCTTGAATGTAGTGTTGAATCTTATCAATCAAGAACACTATTTGTTGAGTTTCAAGCTCGCTGGTTTGCTCTTTAAGGGTCTTGGCTTGGCTTTCGGTCGTTTGAGTAAGCTCAATTACAAGCTCTGACTTACAATTTTTAACAATTAGCAGATTTTTAAAATAGTTTAACAAATTCATTAAAATTTGAGTTGGTTCATTACCAGAATTATAGATTTCGTTAAAAATTTCTATTGCATTATTTGGCTGAGAAGCAATTATACATTGAGACAGGCGGTGTAAAACATCAAAAGACAAACGACCTAAAAGCATATTGATATCTTCTGTTGTAATCGCATGTTCTGTATCTAAAACGCTCAATTGGTCTAAAAGTGCTAAACTATCACGCATTCCGCCCGCAGCATTCTTAGCAATTGTCATAAGTGCATCGTCTTCAATATTAATATTTTCTTGTTTTGAAACATATTTAAGATGATTTACAATGTCGTCAGTCGTAATACGCTTGAAATCAAACCTTTGGCAACGACTCTTAATAGTGTCTAAAACCTTGTGAACTTCCGTTGTTGCAAGAATAAACACTACATTTTCTGGGGGTTCTTCCAAAGTCTTTAAAAGTGCGTTAAATGCTTGTGTTGTAAGCATGTGAACTTCGTCGATAATATAAATTTTGTATTTACCGTTTACTGGCGCATACTGAATTTTCTCCAAGATATTTTGCGCATCATTTACTGAACGATTACTTGCTGCATCAATTTCAATTACGTCAATCGGAGTTGAGTTGATAATATCAAGACAACTAGGACATTTGCCACAAGGGTGTGTAGTAGGTCCATTTACACAGTTTAAGGATTTAGCAAGAATTCTTGCTGTTGAGGTTTTACCTGTTCCTCTTGGACCTGTAAACAAGTACGCATGAGCAATTTTGTTAAGCTCAATAGCATTTGTTAGCGCTTTTTTAACGTGTTCTTGACCAACAATTTCTTCTAAAGTCTGTGGTCTATATTTTCTGTATAACGGTATATATTTTTCATTCATGTTATTATTATATATTAAGAATGAGGTTATGAGAAGTATTATGAATTTAATTAAACCTAAAAAATTAGAAAAAGGCGATACAATCAGTATTATAGCACCTTCTGGCGGTGTTGAAAGTAGTGAGAATTTATTAAGAGCCACTAGATATTTTGAAAATTTAGGTTATAAGGTTAAATGTGGTAAGAATGTTCTAAAACTCAATAAATACCTAGCAGGCTCAGATGAAGAACGCCTTGAGGACTTACATAACGCATTTGAGGACAAAGATATTAAAGCAATCATAGCTCTACGAGGTGGTTACGGCGCTATTAGACTTGTGAACAAAATTGATTACAGTTTAATCAGAAATAACCCAAAGATTTTCGCCGGACATTCAGATATAACCGCTCTTTCAGCAATGATACTAAAACACGCAGGGCTTGTAACCTACTCTGCGCCGATGATTAACGGTGACTTTGGGGCAAAAGACCTTAATAAATTCACGCTAGATGAGTTTTTTAAGACGGTCACAACTGACGAAAAACAAGAGCATAAAGCAATAGAAATAATTCGAGAAGGTAAAGCATCTGGTATAACCTTTGGTGGAAACCTCGCAACTCTTGTATCGCTTTGTGGACTTGATTTTATACCCGATGAAAAGTTCATTTTCTTTGCTGAAGACTTAAACGAACCTGTTTATAAATTAGACAAAATGTTTTCTCAATTAATGAACCTTGAACAATTCCGTAAAAACATTGCAGGGATTGTTTTTGGAGAGTTTTTAGATATTGATAATCAAGAATGGCTAAAAGATTTAGAAAATGAACTTGCACAAGAGTTAAAAGTGCCTGCTATCAGCGGTTTGAAGATTACTCATGCAAGAGAAAAGCTGACTATTCCTATTGGAACTGAGTCAGCTATCTCTAATGATTATTTTATCTTTTAGATATTATCTGCAAGATGTTTGATTTTGCCAACCTAATGTTGCACTAGTATTACCCTTCAAACATTTACCGTCTGAACTATTAACATCTGTGTAATCCATGTTGCCATTAGTTACTACCCAAGCTGTACAACCTGTACCAGCGTTACCAGCTGCAACTTTTGTAATACAATTTTCTTTTAACTTAGCATTTGTATCACCGTCCATACCTACAGGGTATAAACCATGTCTTGTAATGTAGAATGCGAACAAGTCACGTCCCCAAATTGATTTACCTTTGCTAGCACCGTTAATATCAACTGTAATAACACCACAAACCTTGTGTAAGTCTGGTAACGAAGCGTTATTTGAAGTTACGTCTTTGTTACAATCTTTAGAAGAAGTTTGTTCTAAGTAAAAACCTACTGCTGAATCATCAGCTAAAACAACCTTGCCTAAAGTAGAACCTTTTGCAGCTGTTGTAACAGAACCATCTAGTTTCATAAAGTTTGCTGTGTTTTGAGTACCAAAGCAACCTGTATCGTCCGCTGATGTGCTACAAACTTTAGTAAGTTTCATAGTACCTGTCATTCTTTGAGTGAAAGTATTTGTGTTAAGTGTTGTCCAATCGTCTAAAGAGCCGTATTGAGCTTCAGCACGACCAAATGCATCTTCCAAAATAGCTTGAGTTTTTTTCAATTTTGTAACTACTTCTTTAGAGTTTGTTTCGTTTGAAAGAGTAGGAATTGTTAACGATGCAATTACACCGATAATCCCAATAACGATAAGTGTTTCTGCCAAAGTGAATGCAGATTTTTTAAAATTCATTTTCATTTAAACCTCTTTTTATTCAAAAAAATATTAAAAAACTATTTAACATTATAACACATACAAGACAATATTGTCAATAAAAAGAGGACGTTTTTGACGTCCCCTTTTCAAAAGTTTTATTTAATACCTAACATCTTTTTATACCAAGAGAAAGACTCAATCTCAATGCCGTTGAAAGTAGTCTTCATGCATTGATTTTTCAAGTAAATTTCAAATTCGTCCATGTTCTTACTTTGAACCTTTTTCTCGCTTAGTTTTGACGATGTCATAATAAATATCTCCTTCTTTTGGGTTAACATATAGTCTAAAAAGCCTGAAAATAATATTTGCTAGCGATTCGTCAAATTCGTAATAAAAGTTAACACATAGTAATCCACAAAAAGCGTTTTACCCAGCCTGAAACAATGATAGACATTACACTAAACATAAAGTCATAAAGAATTTTTGTACCACTTTGCGCTATAATCCACCCCAACAAAAGTGAGTTTGAAACTTGGCTGATTACACCAATAAATAAGGAGTAAAAAATTCCAATTATATGAATTACCAAAACAGCTACAATAGAGGCTTGTAGGATATTTTTAAAGCAAAAATTATTTTTCAAAATAGATGAAGCAAAGAACACTGCTGGAATATAAGCTAAAATATAGCCAAAATTAGCATTCATAATGTATTTTGGACCACCGCCTAAAGCAAAGACAGGGTAAACAAACAAACCTATTGCAATATAGACCAAAACTGCAATTATGCCAAATACTTTACCCAACAACGCTGCAATAAATAGAATTACAGGCACTTGAGGAATATATCTGTAATACTTAAAAAAGTGTTCTTTAATAATTGTTGGAGTGATTCCGTCATTTAAATATGTCAAAAAGTCCGCAGGAATTATAAAATGGGTAAACGAAATTTGTGTAAACGTTGCAATAATAATCATAAAGACACACAAGCAAGTCAAAATTAGCGTACCTAGTGTCATTTTCACAGGTTCGCCGTTGTACTTAAATACGTTTTCTTTCTTAACTTTTGCTGGTTTTTCAATTATCATAATACTTTACGTTCACTTTTCCATCTAAAGCGCTTACGTTTTTTGCATACTGCTCTTTAAATTTATCCCAAAAAATGTTTTCTGTCCACATTATCAAGGCATCTTCATTGTTATCTTGATAATAGCCTTTTCTTGTCCCTAGAGATTTAAAAGAGTACTTTTCATACAGCCCAATTGCAGGCGCATTGCCTATTCTAACCTCTAATGTCAAATATTTTATTTTTTCTTTAAAACAGTTCTCAATTACTGTTCTTAATAGACTTTCACCAATATGCTTACGTCTAAAATCAGGACTTATAGCCAAATTCGTAATATGAGCCTCGTCTATTACAAACCACGAGCCAATATATCCCATTAAAGTATCGTTTTCATCAAACGCACAGTAGTATCTAGCCAAATTATTATTCAATTCAGAGTAAAAAGAGTCCTTAGACCAATGATGCTCGCCATAGGTTGCTTCTTCAATCGCTATAACACCGTCAATATCTTGCTTTTGCATAGGACGTATTTTTATTAAACTCTTTTCCATAATTTGATTTTACAATAAAAACAAAAACTTGTAAAACTAGCGTTTTTAAAGGATAATAAAGGCATGCCTAATTACTCAAAAATGTTTGATTTAGCCAGAAATTTGTATGCCTTACCTAGTTATAACTCTAGATATGGCAGAGCATTAATGCCTTTGAGGTACTTTTTTGAGCTAACATACAGATGCAATCTACAATGTCCGTATTGTTATGTAGGCGAAGACCGCAACAAGCAAGAACTTTCAACAGAGGAATGGTTCAAAATCATTGACCAAGTGCCGTTTTACAGCTTTATTACACTTGTTGGAGGCGAACCATTAATCAGAAAAGATTTTATTAAAATACTCGAAAAGGCTTGTAAAAAGACACTTTCAAAGGTTAATGTGGTTTCAAACGGCATACTTATCAATGATGAGATAATTGAAGCATTTATAAGAACAAAAATGTTGTTATTATCCGTATCTCTAGACGGTTACGGCAAAAATCACGACCTAAACCGCAACAAAAACGGCATTTTTGACAAAATAATGAACAACTTAGACAACTTAAATTCACGCAAAAAGCGCCCTATGGTTGACATTAAGACCATTGTTTTAGAAAACAACCTTGATGATTTACCAAAGTTGTTCAAATTGTGTGATGACAAGGGTTTTGAGTTTTTGTCTATCTCGTTTCTACGTAATAACAACTTGAAACAGAATTCAATTCTCCACGATAGCTTTATTGAGGAGTTTAATGGCAATTACCCTATAAAAAAATACTTTGATATGGAGCATTTCAAAGAGGTTTACAAAGAGATTGAAAGCCTACAAAAGCGTTCAAATGTGCGTTTGCGCTTTTCACCAAAATTTGAAAACTGCCCTAACACCTTGTCAGCAATAGAAAATTTCTTTAACACTTCGGCTGAAACACCGATAAATGAAATATATGAGCCTTGTAAGTTTCCGTTTTCTAACACCTTCATTACACCTGCGGGGGATATGTACCCTTGTCTTTCAATGAAAATGGGCAATGTAAGAGAGAACACTATAAAAGAAATCTTTAACAAACCACATTATTGTTGCTTTAGAAAGAATCTTAAAGTTGCAAAGGTCTTTGGTGCCTGTCAGATGTGCTGTGAATTAGACTTAAAGCATTAAATTTAAAGAATTTCAAACCGTCATGTCCGTAAAAATACGTACGTAAAAATTCGTACGTTTTAAAACGGACTTTTTTTTGAAAAAAATTTTGTATAATAAAAACACAAATTCGGATAAGGTTCACGCCCTCGATGGCAAAACTGTTTGGCGAATTAATACGGGGCAAACTATGCCTTTACACAGTCGGAGAAGAAATATGGGATATGTTCACTGTTGCAGTGGCTTAAGAAAGTGCAAAACTTTCAGCGTTAAGCCTTATGACAACTACATTTTTTGCGAGTTAGATTACTTGGAAAGCTGTCCAATATGTGGAAACAGCGTTTTACAATTAACGAGACTCAACAATAACAACGAAATATCAGTTTACAGATTAAAAAATAAGAAAGCTAAGAAATTTTTTGAGAAGATAAAATCAAGCATAATATCTGAAAAGCATTATAATTACTCATCATTAAGTCGTTCACAAGGGCGCTTTTACTTATACTACAACGAATACGGGGTAAAAAAGAAATGTTATTCAAACTTAAGCACAATGACTTTAGGTAAATTATAAGATACAGGCATATATATAAACTTATTTTTTTATGTCAAGTGTAAGATGATAATTAATGGATTAGTTAGTGGGGAAAAAATGAAAGAATTATCACAAAGAGAAAATGAAATTATTGAATTATTAATTAGCGGTTACGATTATAGCGACATTGCTAAATCTTTGCGCATATCAGCCAGAACCGTACAAACTTACATTGAAAGAATTATTAACAAATTGAACGCAAGCAACAAAGTTTCAGCAGTTGCAAATTACATGAAATTACAATACGAAAAATAAAGCGAGGGTCTATGAAAAGAATCATTATTCATTGGACAGCAGGTAATGCTGTTCCTAGTTCTTATGAAAAAAATTGCTATCACTATCTTGTAGACAATTACGGCAAAATTTACAAAGGAAAATTTAAACCAGAAGCAAACGAAATATGCAGAACAGGAATGTACGCACCTCATACAGGCGGTGGGAATACAGGTTCAATAGGGATTTCAATGTGCGGAATGTTTGGATTTAAAAACAAATATTCTATTGGAAAATATCCTATCACAAGAGTTCAATTTGAAGCATCAATGCAATTAGCGGCAAAAATTGCTAAAAAATATGACATAGAAATTACACCAGAGACTATTTTAACTCATTACGAATTCGGGAAATCTCACCCAAAAACAACCAGTGCGGGGAAAATTGACATAATTTTCTTACCTCCATATTCATGGGTAGAACCGCAAGAGGTAGGAAAATTCATTCGTACAAAGGTTAAATGGTATTTGCAAAGAGAAAAATAAGGGGACAAAATGGAAACTTTTTACTACAACTTATCAGGCGGAATTAACCAAGCCTCAACGAAAACAGAGCTTGGACTTAATACAAAAAACATATTTTGGTCTGATGCGGAAAATGTTGAAATATTTTTGAATAAAGGAATTATCCGACAAAAAGGGAATGTTTTATATTGCGAAATTCCAATAACAGAGCCTATTACAAAGCTACACGAATTTGGAAGTAGCTCTAACAACAGGCTTTTAATCACAACGGCAAGCGGAAAAATCTACATTTACAACCAAAAAAGCGACAGTTTTACAGAAATTGAAAGAACACTTAAATCTCAATCGCCTGTATTTACAAACTTTTTGAATGGTGTAATTATCTCAAGTCTTTTAGACAAAATGTTTTACATAAAACAAAATGGCGAAATTGTTGATTGTGAAGTAAAAGACGGCAACAACAAAGAGGTTTTAAGCGAAGTAATTGCAACTTACAAAGGCAGAGTATGGCTTGCATGCGGTTCTAGTTTATATTTTTCAGCACTTGGAAGCTATTCTGACTTTTCAACCGAGAACGACGCAGGTTACATCAAAGATTTTTACACAGACACAGATGACATAATTGCCATAAAACCTTACAAAGACTATCTTGCAATCTACAAAAAACATCGAACATACCTTTTGAGCGGAACTTCGCCCGACAATTTTGCAATAATTCCTTTTGCCGACAAAGGCGCAGAAACTCATAACGGCATTGTAAATGTTGCAAACAAGGAGTTTTTCTTCTCAAATTCTGGAATTTACACGCTTGAAGTAGGGGAATTAAATCAGATTTTATTAGGTAGCGATATAACTCAAAAAATAAATTCAGAGTTTCAAAAGTTTGACAAAAGCAGATTAAAAGAGGTTTTTGCGCTAAACTACGAGGCAAAAAATCAAGTTTGGTACTTTATTCCATATAACAATGACAATTATTTTCACACAATTTGGATTAACGACATTATCAATAAGGCTTGGTATAAAAGAGTTTTGCCTCAAAATATCGTTAGTGCTTGTATTTTTGGTGACGACATTTTAACAGCGGACAAAGACGGAAAAATTTATAAGGAAAATTTTGGAAACAGCTTTGACGGAAAACCGATTAAATTCAAATGGAAATCACCTTTTTTGTCAATTGGAAGTCCAACAATCAGAAAAACTATTGATGAATTTTACTTCATTTTAGATGAAAGTTACGAAAACTGTTTTAACTTCTCTGTTTACAAGAATTATGACAGCGAAAGTCGAGACGATAGCGATTTAATCTACTCGTCAAACTTTGAAAACCTTGTATGGAGTAAAGAAAACAGTCTTTATCCTCTAAACAACACTTGGAGTGACGATGACAACGAGGCAATTTGGGCATTAGATAGCGAAAGTGCCTACAAAGCAGAAATTTCAGAGGCAAATTACGCAATACAACTGTGCGTTGAGGGAAATCAACTAGAGCACAATGTTGCAATCATTGGAATCGAGTTCAAAGAAATTTTTAATGAAGATTAAGTTGTGCAACATCAAGTTTTATATTTAATTTCTATGTCACCATGAATTTGGTTCAGGGTCTTTGCATCACGAGATGCTGAAACAAGTTCAGCATGACATAAGGTTTTATATCTAATTTCTATGTCACCCTGAATTTAGTTCAGGGTCTCTACAACCTGAGATTTTACCACTAGAGGAACAATTCAATAGGCTTATGTGTCAGGCATTGCCTGACCTACTTAACTTATACGATATCAGCGCACCTATACATTAATGTCTAGGCGCATCTTTTACAGTACACATAAAACAGAAAGGAAAAACAATGACTGAATCACAATCAACTGAAGTTCAAAACTCAAACGCTTATTCTGCGTTTATTCCACAAATCTGGAGTCAAAAATTAAACACCATGCTTGAAAAAAATTGCGTCATGATGCAATGCGTTAACCGCAATTACGAAGGCGAAATTAAAAATCAAGGTGACAAGGTTAAAATTATCACGCCTGCTGACGTTACAATCTCAACAGTCGGCTCTGAAAACATTTCTTACAGCGAATTGTCACCAACCTCTCAAGATTTAACAATCGACCAAAAGAAATATTTTGCCTTCAAAATTAACGATGTAGCGCAAGCTCAAGCAAACCAAAGTATTATGGAAGCTCATTTAACAAATGCAAAAAAAGCAATTGAAGAAGTTCAAGATTCTTACCTTTTAGGTATGCACACAAACGTTGATGCAGATAACACCGTAGGTTCAGAAGATACGGCTGTAACTTTAGACAAGACAACAATCTACGCAAAATTTGTTGAATTAGCCTTAAAACTTAAAAACGCAAACGCTTTAACTGGCGACAAAAAGCCTTGGGTTGTAATCAATCCCACAATCGAATCGTACTTGTTACAAAGCACCGAATTCATTGGCGCACATAACGTTGCTGATGAAACATTAAGACAAGGTTCTATCGGTAGAATTGCAGGTATGGATGTTTTGGTCAGCACAAACTTAACTTCAACATCAGGTCTATTCTATGTTTTAGCTGGCACAAACGATGCAATAACTTTTGCATCTCAACTTTCAAAAGTCGAATCTCTACGAGACAAAGATTCTTTTGCTGACCTTGTTAGAGGCTTATACCTTTACGGTGCAAAAACAGTTCAGCCAAAGGCTTTAGCAAAAATGGTTGTGGCTGATCCAAATGCAAAAACTCAAGATGAAAACACTAATACTCCTTAATTTATACGGTAAACACTATTTTGCGCAAAGAGCTTTGCTCTTTGCGCCTTTTTATGAGGTAAAAAACAATGTTTGAAAATTTAAAAGATACAATATCAGATTTAGCCTATGGGGCTGTAAGTTATGCAGAGAACGCATTAAAGACAAGTTCTGGACAAACAAAAAAACGTACGGCAATTGAATTTGTAATTACTAGAATTCCTGTACCTATTCCATTTAAGCCAATTGTAGCAATGCTTTTGGCTACATTTATTGATGAAGCTATTGAAAAAGCTGTTAAATACATGAACCAAGTTAAAAATGAGGATTAAAAAATGTCAGAAAACCAACAAGAAACAACATCTCAAGCCGAGCAACAAGCAGAAAAACAAGAAATTCAAAGTAAATTTGAAGATAAACTTGGCTTAAATTCAGAAAAAACAACGCAAAAATCGCTAATTCCGGAGGAATTTAAAAAGGATTTGAACAACCTTCAAATCGTTTTAAATTCAGGTTTAATCAACCCGCTACAAGGTCAAAATTTATTGAACCATATAATTCAAGAGGCGTTAAAAATGAATGTACAAAACACGCAGGAAGATTTAACCACTCAAATTAGCGATAAAAACACTGTTTTTGAAGAATTTGCAAAGAAAAATCCAAATTTTTTCAATATTGGCGGACGAAGTGAAATTCTAAATTACTTAAAATCCGACAATATTTCTGTTGACAAAGATGAACTTTCTAAAATTTCTAAAATTGTTGAAGCTGTTGAAGCCTCTGCCATTGAAAGATATTTGCAGAAAGTAGCGCACGAACAAAATCTTGAAAAGGCTAATTTACAAGCTAAACAAAAACTTCAAGCTAATGCACAAAATACAAAGAGCGAATGTAAAAACTTTTCACCGTTTACTCGTGAGCAAATCGGCAAAATGACAAGTGCTGAATACCTTAAAAACGAACCATTAATTATGGAGCAATTAAAAAAAGGGTTAATAAAATAGCACTTTTAATCCTAGTCCCCACCCTTCCGCACCCTTTGGGTGCGGGTTAGGGGGTATACATAAAAACAATAACAAGGAGAACAGATGAATTATCTTGAAATAATTAACAAGTGTCTAATGGAATTGAACTATAAAAAAGTCCGAACTTTTGACGAACTTATAAAAAACGACCATACAAAAATTAAAAATATTCTAAACATCATTAATTCAGAAATTTGCACGTTTGACAATTGGAATTTTTTATTACGTAAGAAAATTTTAAAACTACCTAAAGGTGCAACAGAAATTTTAAATACTGTCAATGGAAAAATTAACACACTTTCTATTGATGGGGAAAAATATGTTTACACGCAGGATTTTGAAGCTTTTGTCCTAAACAAAGCGCCAAAAGGCGTTTATAGTGTACTAAACGATATGTTATTATTGCCTAAATTCAATGAAGACAAAAAACTCGACATAATTTATTACACAAACGATTTTGTAAAAAGTGCTGACGGTACTGAAAAAATGAGGCTAGAAAAGGAAGACGACATCTCACAAATTCCTGACCCTTTTGCTGAACCGCTTTTAGTCTATGGAACTTGTATGAGAATGAAGGCTAATCCAAGTTACAGCAAGTTTTCATATTGGCTTGGCATGTACAAGGATAACATCGCAAATATGCGTTCTAAACTATGTACAGACATTCAACAAAGTCCAAGCATAACGCTAGAGCGTTTTTAAACAAAAAAAAATAGGCGGAAATGAAATTCTACCTATTAATAAGATTTTACACTAGCCGAAATATAAATAGCATAACTATAATACGGTATGTTTCATGTTTCGGGCAAATATATTAAGAGTTCTTAACATTATGGAAATATTAACACAACTACAAAAAAAATTCGTAAAAGAATACTTGCAATGCTTAGATGGTGAATTAGCCGCACAAAGAGCGGGGTACAAGGAAAATAACTTGAAACACACTGCGGAACGATTACTGGAAAACGAACAAGTAATCGGATATATCAACAGGTTAATTAATTCACAGCTAAGAATTTTGCAAGTACCAAAATGCTACGTTATCAAAAAATTATTAAAAATTGCTGAATTTTCACTTGAAGAAGAAGACATCTTAGACAAAGAAGGTTCTCCAACGGGTAAAAAGAAACTGCGAGATAGTGCATCTGCCCTAAAAGCCTTAGATGCTCTTTGTAAATACTTATGGAGCAAAGAGGACAAGTCTAAACTTGAAGCAAAAATTATTACAATCAGCAATCTCGACGACAAAAAAATATAAGGAGAAAATATGGAACGCAAAAAACAAATTATTGAATCTGCCTTACTTTCAGGCAAAAGCATTGATGAATTAATCAAAATTAAAATGAAGGAAGAAATTAAAAACACTTTTGAAAAAGTGAACAAAGCGCCACAAAAGATTAGAATTTATGACATCAAGGAAATTCCGTCAAAAATTCTGTTCAGTAAAAACACAGTTTTTAAAAAGTTTAACAAAGAAAACAACACAATGAGCTACATCAACGGACTTCAAGCCGAAGGAATGTTAGGTTTAGACGATACATCAAGAAAAAAACTTCTATCTGGAGAGACAGAAGTCTTTTCTACTGAAAATTCTTTTATAAAATTTGAATACTCGGAAATCTTAAAAAACTAAAAATAGCGGAATAACCTCCATTAGCAACAAGATAAAGAATATCAAGAAGGCAACAATTGCAAAAGCCTTTTGCATATCTGAGAACAAGAACATTTTTTTATTTTTTCTAAAATCTCTAATTGCCTTGTATTCCATATTATAAGGTTGCATTGGAAGTTGTTTTTCTATTTCTTCAAGAACTTTTGAAAATTTGATTTTAATCAAGCAGTTGTAAGAGTCCATATTCAACCACCACAATGCACAAGAGATAATACCCGCAAGTGCAAAAATTGTAGGTGCTGTAAATTTACCAAAAGCCATTCCTTTAGACAAAAAAGTTAATAAAAACATAGCCAAAACGATAACCATATAAAACTTGTTTGTCATAAATGAACGATCAATAAACTTCTCTTTTTGCTCTGAATATAGCCTATATTGCTCAAAAATCAAATCTTCACGGTTCATAAATTTCTCCTTTTTTATAAAAGCTATTTTATTAATTATAAGGTTAAAAGTCAAGACATGATTAAATTTAAAAAAGTCAAAATTGATAGGCAAAATAAACGATTTCTAAATATTCAATATTTAGAAAATATTTACAACCTAATAAAAAAATACGACAACTACCTAAACGACGACTACTCACATACAACGGACTTGTTTGAAGAGGTTATAAGTCTTATAACTCGGACAAGTCCTTTCTTTTGGGTAATCCTTAAAAACGAAGAATTTGCAGGAGTTGTTTATTTAGAAAATATTATTGGCAATGATAAACATCTTCACTCAGCAGAAGTTGTAACCGCCTTTGAACGCAAATTTTGGGGAAAAGACACCAAAATTTGCGCAAAAAAATTCGTTATGTATTGCTTCAAAAAATTAAAACTAAAAAAGCTAAAGGCATTAGTTTTTAAAGAAAATTTCAGAACAGAAAGTATATTAAAGGCTTGCGGAATGACTTTTGAAGCACTATTGAAAGCCGAAACACTTAAAAATAACAAATTACAAGATATAAAAATTTATTCAATCATAAGAGGTAAACGAAATGAACACAATTAAAAATGAACAAAATCAAGACGAAAATTTATATTTAGTCTCAAAAATTACACAGAAATACGATGAAATGGAAGACGCTCGTCGAGGTCAATTAACAGATATTCGCACAATCAGAAATGCTATTTATTCAAACAATATTCCGACCGTAAACGAATGGAATACAAAAATTCAATTGCCTGAAATTTACGAACTTGCGCAAACTCTAAAGGCTCACATCAGCGAGAATCTTTATTCTCACCCTGAATCTATGTTTGACGTTTCTGGTAAAAATCCGCAGACACAAATGCTTGCAAATCGTCAAAAAGCTATGCTTGTAAACACTTTTGAGGAGATGAATTTGGAAGAAGAAATCGAAAAAATGATTGATTCAATTGTCGAAACTGGCGAAAGCACTCTCTTTGTCGGTTGGCAAACAAAAACAAAAGTTGTAAGACGCCCTCAAACAATTGAAGAACAATTACTAAACCCAGAATACACAGGATTTGTTATTGAAGAACAAACTCTTTACGACAACGCAAAAGTAAAATTCATAAAACCAGAAGATTTCGTTTTCGACAAAAATAACTACGATAATTGGGATAATTGCGCAAAAATTTATAGAACTTATTCTACAATCCACGACATCATTTCAGATAAAGCAAACAATTTGCTTACCGATGAAAAGATTGAGAATTTAAAAATGCTTATCAACAACAAAAAATCTAAAAACGCTTCTGCAGACAAGGCAGTAGACGATAACAAGTGCGAAATTTTAGAATATTGGGGTGATATAGAGCTTGATACAGGCGAAATTCTTAAAAACCAATTAATCGTTGTTGCCGGTAGAAAAGAAATTATTAGAATGGAGGACAATCCGTTTGTAATCAACCCTTTTGTGTATGCGAATATCATAAAAAATCCAGAAACAGAAAGAGGAATTTCACCTCTTAAAGTTGCAATTATTTTGAACAACATTTCTTCAACTATCTTAAACAAACAACTTGATGCGCTTTCTTTAATGATGAATCCGCCTTATTTAGCCCCAAAAGGGTGCTTTAAAGGAGAACAAATTGTTCGACCAGGAAAAATCATTGAATACGATTCTGCCTTAATGCCACAAGCTCCGACACCATTGAATTTTGATAATGCATTACACGGTTGGGATTTCTTAAATTATTTTAAAAACACAACCGAAAGTGCAACAGGCATTTTTAAAAATATGGCGGGAAATTTACAAAACGAAGCTCGTACGGCAACAGAATTAACTTATACAGTAACAGGTCAAACTGCCCGTTTGAATATGATGCTTGATGCAATCAACAGAAAATTGATTGTGCCAATGATTGAAAAAACGGCTGAAATTATTGCAAATTTCAAATTTGGTAAGGAATTAATTTGCATAAACGAACATGGAATTCAAAAATTTATGGAGATTGATGATACAGTCAGAAGCGCAAATTACATTTACCGATATGGCGACAGAAAAGCAACACTAGAGCGAAAAACACGTTCTAAAGAATTGTTTGATGTAGTAAAATCCTTCGCTGAAGTTCCAACTGTAAACGAGCAAATTAATTGGATTGAATGTTTCAAATTTGCACTAGAACAGTACGGAATTGAAAACGCAAGTCATTTTTTGATTGGAACTGACGAGCAAATTAAATAACAAAAGTTAAAAAAGGAAATTATGGAAAAACGAGAAATTACATACAATTTATTAAAGGCACAAAGGGAGTTTTTAGAAATTCCTCACGATTACAACATCGACGTTGCCTGTTATCAAGGTGGCTACGGTAGCGGAAAAACCTTCTGTGGCTCATTACTTGGAATTTTATTATGCTTAAAGTTTGCAGGAATTCGTGGGCTTGTAGGAGCTAAAACTTACACGCTTGTTAGAGATACAACCCTTAAAACTTATTTTGAGCATTTAGATAATATGGGGTTCATAGAGGGCAAAGACTACGAATGGTCTGCAAGTTTACAACAGCTAAAGTTTAAAAACAAGTCTGAAATACTTTTCAGACATTTTGACGATCCAAATAGTTTAAAATCCTTAAATTTAGGTTTTGTCGAAATTGAAGAAATGTCCGATATTCCATACGACACCTTTAAAATGCTTTTAGCACGTATGCGTCAAAAAGTTAAACCAACTTGGGAGAACTTTACTTACAGAATTTTTGGACATACAAACCCTGAAATGGAGCGTGGGTGGGTTTATAAAACCTTTCACGAAAATGCAATGCCAAATTACAGGCTAATTATTGCGCCAACTACAGAAAATATTTATCTTCCAGAAGGTTTTTGTGAGGAATTAAAAAAACTCTATGACGAAGATTATTACAGGATTTGCGTACTTGCAGAAAATGGACATTACAATTCAGGTTTAGTCATCAAAGATTTTACTGACAAAAATATTATTGACATAAAATACCAGCCGGAACTTGACTTATACCTAACTTGTGACTTCAATGTTGATCCTATGTGTTGGGAAATTGCCCACAAAACTGACGACAAGGTTTTCTTCTTTGACGAAATTGCAATGGAGAACACGACCACCTCAAAGGCTTGTGACGAGGTCTTTAGGAGATATCCTAACCACAAAGGGAAACTTATCATAAACGGTGACGCTTCTGGTGATAACCGAAGTTGCACAAGTGAATACACCAATTACGTAATTATGAAAAAGAAATTTTTAAACTACGGATTTGATGTAGATATTAGGTTGAAACCTTTTAATCCGCCAATCAAAAACCGTATAATGGCATTTAATAGCAAGATTCACAGGGCTGACGGTCAAATTGGCTTATTCATTAGTTCTAAATGCGAAAAATTGTTATACAACATTTACAATCTTAAGTACAAAGAAGGTTCTTCACGCATTGATTTGCCAACCTATCAACAAATAAAACAATCTAAGGAAAAAAAATTTTTAATGCACCCTTTAGATGCAGCATCTTATCTTGTTGATTACTATTGGCCAATAAGGTTGTAACTAACAGAAAGGAAAAGCATGCACAATATTCTTCAATATTCACCTATAATCATCGTTGTTGTCATGTACTTAATACAACAAAGAATAGTTGTTACACCTGAACAATTAGAAAAAAAACATCGAGAAATTTTAGATGATGTAGAAAATAAATTTGCAACTCTTAATTCTGTCAAAGATTTAAAAGAGCAAATGGGCGATATGAAAGAAAAAATCGACAGAATTTATGAATGTATCATTGCGGTAAAATAAGTCAAAATTTGAGATTTTTTATTTTTTCAAATTATACTTTTGCCCGACAACTTTCAAACTATACATTCGGGGTATTTCAAAATAACCCGAAATAGCTTAATATATCAGTGTAAAAGAGAACTAAAAATTATCCCGTTTAAATAAGAAGAGTTGAGTTTCAACTCTTTTTCTTTATGAATATCTGTCCAAAAGAAGTAAAACAGGCGCAAAGTGCAAATGCACTTTGCGCCTGTTTGTCATGCAAAATATTTTGTTAAGAATTTTTCACATTTATAAAAATTTAAGCAATTCTGAAAATTCACTGAACTTACATGCCGTGTAACTACCTTTGCAGGTATTTATGAGTTTTGTGTATAAAAATTTAGTAAGGAAAATTAAATAATAATGAACTATTTAACCCCAACAGGAATGGTTCCAACTTATTCAAATATTCAAAATCAAAATCATGGTGTGCAAACAATGACCTCTCCGATTGCACAACCTCAAAAATTTATAAACAAGGAAGATGTTACTGCTTGGACAAACACCAAAAGAGAACAATTTGAAATAGAAAAGCAAGAAGCTGACCATTTTTTTGTTGCGTTAAGAAAAGTTATTGGAAAAGTTCAAGAACAATATGAACTCTCTGATAAAAATACCCGTATTGAAGCTTGGAATAAAACTAGAGATGTTTTATCAGACAAGTGGGATTACTTCTTTAGCAAGGGATATAAAAATGACACTCAAGAAAACGATTGCTTTTATAATAAAAAATTAAGTAGAAATGCCGCATTAATCAGCCGTGACGTCTACAATGACGAGCAAAAAGAAATTAATGGGTACAAACCTGTCGACAAACTTGAAGACCCCGAAACAGGACTTAGAGTAGTCACATATCAAAAGAAAAATGACATTATCGTAGCTTATTGCGGAACAAATGACGATAAAGATTTCGTTAGTGATGCACAAATGGCAATGAACGAAGTGCCAGAACAATACAAAAAAGCAAACCAATATTATCTAGATACTGTAGCAAAATATCCAAATGCAAGCGTCGTCTTAACAGGTCACTCTTTGGGTGGTTCTCTTGCACAACTTGTTGCGAGCAGACATAAAGAAACAAGTGCCGTAACCTTTAACGCATTTGGCATAAAAAGTATTATAAAAAATCCTGAAACAAAAACAAAAGATTATTTTCAAGATAACAAAAATTCATTTAACTACATAATTGATGGAGACCCTGTTTCAAATTCAACACAACATGTAGGGGTTACAACCCACTTGAAAAAAACAGCCATGAATAACCATTCCATCGCTAATTACATAAACCTTTGGGCGTAATTATTTGATATATTGGGACAATTTTCTTTTAATCATAACTAACTCCTCTCGAGTTAGGTATTTTGCTATGCGAGAAAATTCATACATAACATCTTCATCAGAATACATACCACATTCAACATTTCTTATCCAATCATTAACTTCTTTTGTAATCATGCCTGCCTCTTAAAATCCGACTATACCGAAATTATAACATAATTTTATAAAATACATTTAGAATTGTAAACCTTATGTATTGACTTTGGTATCTAATTATGCTAGTATTCATTACTAGAAGAATAAGTTTTTATTACGATCTTCGATTGGAATTAAGATATTTAGAAAAAATCTCATTTACCCCAAATACTTTTGAATAACCACTACTCAGATTCAATCACAGAGTTCTAGAATATTGAACCTTGTGATTTTTATTTTTAAAATTTAACGTAAATAGGCGCATGAGCTTTCGCTCATGCGCCTTATGAGATGTTTTTCTTAAATCGCCCATCTAAATCCGAATTGTAGAGCAATACCATTTCTGCCACCGTTACGTAACATCGCTTGACCGAATCCTGTAAATCTGTCGCCAATTCGTTTTTGCAAGCCAATACCGTATTGAAAATATGGGTCAACACTCATATTTGGAAGGCTTACATCATTTGCTTTAAATCTTGCTCTATCCATAACATTCCATACCATTTGCAAGCCGATATATGGTTGCCAACCGTTTTTCAAATTACCGATAAATTTCAATCCTGGAGCAATTTGAATTGCGTGTAACGGGTCTGAACTAATTCTTACACCCGCAGCATTTGTGTAATCAAATGTGTTTACAAAAGTGTATGACATCAAGAAACTTGGTTGTACAATGAATTTTCCATTTGCTAGCTCCCAATTGTAGCCTGTTTTGCTTGCAATACCTGTTGCTAACATTGTAAAGTCCTCATTTCCGTACATTGAGCTTGCTTCACCAACATTAGCACCTACGTTTGCCGTTAAGCCTGTAAAGAAATTATCCTTGTACCACGTTGAACTAGCGCCAAGACTTCCACCATTTTGGTAAATACTTACGCCGTTATAATATTGATTTGAGCCGTTATATCCGCCATAGAAAGAATATTGCATATCCCAACCATGTTTAAGCTCTAACAAATCGCTATCACCACCAAATAATGAACCATAGCCGATGTTTTTAACATTTGGACCATTTTTCAAACCAACATTTTCAAATGTTGCAAATGGTCTAAACCATAAGCCTTTTTGTTCTTCAGGAATTTGGTTAGGGCTAAAAGTAATAACTCCGCCTTCGCCAGTGCCTTGAGTTGATGCGTATTTATTCGCATATTTCATTGCAATACGTTGCGCCCTTGGCATAAGCATTAGCATATCCATATTTGCAAACGCTTGTTCATAAGTGTTCAATTGAGTTAAGTATGAACCTAATTGTGCGCCAACAGGACCTGTCAATACTGCTGGATTAAAAGCATCGCTTGCGTTTCCTCCGCCTCCGCCGTTACCTCTTTTAAATTCAAAATTTCCATTATTTGCATTGTAATTAACGTTATATTTGTAAATTGGCGAATATGCAACTTGGCTATCACCTGTGTATGCAACATTTGATTTTAAGTTACTATCTTCTGTAAAATTGATTGAAGTAAAATCGTTTATCGCATCTGACAAAAGATTCATGCCGGCAACGTTAAGTTTACCACCTGTGTATGAAGAATTATTTGCTGTTAATTTATCCATTGATTTGTTTGCTAAATCAACATCTACAAAGATATTTGAGTTTGATTTTAAAGCCAAACCGTACAATGGAATGTTGCTTGCAATACCGTTTCTAAGGTCTAAGTTACCACCATTAAATGTAATTGCGTTCATTCCGCCATTTGCTAAATATGAATCCTCAGAATATTTTAATGTACCGTTATTCAAAAGCCAAAATGCGTGAGAGTCTTTGTCGCCTCTTGTTAAAGTGGCATTTTCTAAATCAAGAGCAACCGTATTACTTGGAAGCATTCCATTATATACTCCATTAAAGTTTATGTCACTATTGCCTTCAAATCTAACGCCACTATTACTATTATTTGAATTATTCAAAATAATAGAATTATTAAGGTTTATTGCGTTTCCAGAACTGTTACGGATAACAAGTTGACCGTTAGCGCTTGCTTCAAGTGTAGTATCACTTAAATTAGCATTAGTTAAAACAAGATTCCCTGTACCCTCAATTACTATGCGAGAATTTAAAATAGTGTTATTGTTACCGTTGACAATAAATCGACCTTTTGAAAAATCATTCCAAGCCGTTTCTTGTCCAGTCATTTCGTAGAAATAATCATTTTCTTTATTTACATTTTTAACTTCATCTAGCGCACCTTGTAAGTCTTTTGTTCCGTATGAAATGTTACCTACTGAGTTATCATACGTAACAAAATTCACACCACTTGCAGAAGACGTAGTCTTAATCAATTTTAAATCACTGTCTAAAGAAGTTCTTTTGTATATATCAATGTTGTTATCATCATTAATTAATTTCCAACTTTGTAAAGTACCGTCTTTAATCTCTAATTCTTTTAGGCTGAAATTACCTTTTGCCGAAGAATCAGTAACATTTAGAGTAAGACCGTCTTTCATTTTTAGATTTAAGGTATCGTTCTCTGCTAAAACTAAATTATCAGGAGAAAATTTTTGTCCTGCAGGTATCGTGCTTTCTCTAAGGTTTAAAGTTGAACCATTTTCAAAGTTCACATTACCACCAGTAGTGAAAATTTTTGAGGTTTCTGAACCTGCAATTTGTAATTCACCACCATTTTTAACATAAGTTTTGCCTCTATAATTATCAAGACGAACCTGTGATTTTACCGCACCTAGAATATTTACAATACCACCATTTTCGCCATCATAATTTTTTATTTTTTGTGCATCATTAATTGTTCCGCCTGTAACATTGAATATTGAGTCCTCAGAGCTATCTCCTTGTTGGTAGATTAAACCTGCAATATCATCAATATTTGATGTTAATTTACCGTAATAAGGCGGTCTATCATGTCTATACTTATTAAAATTTATAACATCGTTATTAAGTTTTCCTTCATTTGTAATTATACCAGCATTCTTAATATCACCATTAAGAATTGCACCTAAATTATTTATAAATTCAGAATTTTGTTGAACATAAAATTTGGACCCTGAATCCATGCTTATAGTTCCATTGTTAACAAATTTTGTAGGTTTATAGGAACTTCCAATTATGGATTTAAGTGATAATGTTCCGAAATTATTAATATTTGCATTATTAAAAGCAAACGAATCTGCTACTCTAATATATCCATGATTATTTAGTGTAACAATAGGAGATTTTGTACCATTAGTACTACCTAAAAAGATTGATTTCGTAATCAATGTAAAATTTTCTCTAATATTTGTTGTTCCAGATTGTAAATGAACTCTACCATCTGAACGAATAACACCTTCTATAAAATCATTATATCCAGAAAATTTAATGAGTGATGAGGAAGAACCTTGTGCATAAGTATTATTTAACACAACTGAAGTAAGATTAATAGTTCCTTCGTTATCAAAAAGAGTATAACTATTTTTTAATGTAACATTATTGAAACTTAATGTTTGATCATTAGCTACGTTTACACCATTATTAAAGTTTAAATCTAAAGTATGACCATTTCCGTAAATTGTTACATCTCTACCATTTCCAGTAAGAGTGCCTAAATCCTCTGTTAAAGTCATATCTTCTGTAATTGCAACATCATTACCTAACAAGGAATATTCGTCTTGAATATATCTTGGCAAGTTGGTAATATTGCTTGCTTTTGAAACTTTATAAGCACCTCTTTCTGATATATCAGTTTTTGGTTTAAAAAGGTAAGTTACATTATCTTTTACAGCAGAAATAACGTCAGTTGAAACATTAATAACAGTTCTACCCAAACCATTTAAAAATTCGGTATCTGTTGCATCTCCATCGACAAGAATATTAATTGCATCAACAATAATACTCGGAGTACTTGCACCAACTGCACTATCACTTACGACAATCAAGTCCATTTTTCCTGTTTGTGCGTTATAATCTAATTTCAAATGTAAAGGTGCATCTTCTGAACCTGAAAATCTGCTCATTGTTAGATTGTCAACATTATCATTTTGCATATCTAATGTCGCTTCACCGCCTACAGACAATCTAAAGTCTTTTGAGTTTGCTGGAGTTACACCCAATTTCAAAGTACCATTTTTATAAGCAGATTTTGCACCCAACGAAATCGTTCCGTTTGAACTTGCAAAATCAACATTTTTATTCAAAATAACAGTACCGTTCAAATCAGTACCCGCCTTATACGAGTTATTAATAACCAAATTACCATCAAAATTGTTATCAATACTAATTGCATCATCAAGAGTTATTGTTTTGCCGTCATAAGCGTTCAAATATACATTACTATTAGATTTGATACCGTAAGTTGTATTGTTTTTGAAGTTTACATCACTATTTTTAGCATTAATAACTAAACCGTTATAGCCCTCATTATTAATTGCCATTCCTTTATTATTAACAAAAGACACATCAGTCAATTCAATACGGGGATTTGCTCCTTTTATAATTCCGTTTTCTGTATTAAAACCAGTGAATGTCGCTTTTATAATCTCAAGTTTTGTTTCAGATGCACCAGCCCCTAAAAAAACTAATGGCGATTCATCTGAATATGAACCACCATTTATTTTATAATTTCCAAAATCTAATTTTAAAACTTTTTGCAAAAAGCCAATCGACGAACCATCTGTCGTAATGTCATTAATAATATTTACCGTAGCACCTTCCGAAGCATTGTCCGCCGCATCATTTAAATCACTCCACATCGAAACGCTTGCCCATGCTGGCATTTGCAACATCATTACACATATAATAATCCCTAGTATAGAATAAAATCTTTTTTTCATGTCTTTCTTCCGTTTTATGCTCTTATAACTATAAACTTCTTGTTTTGTCAATTATAAAATAAACACTCTTAAAATTAAGTATTTATAATTATTTGTTTACATTTTACAACATTATCTCTGAAAGGGTTGGTGTAAGGAGTTTCTTGGGTGATACATCTGTCTAAATTTATGGGTTTAGTTTTTGGATTGGAAAGTTTATAAGATTCTGTCACACAGGGGACAGGCTCACAAAACTTATTCTTCGTTTGTTCGCTTTGTCAAACGAGTTCAGAATGACATAATATTTAATACTCAATTTTGATGTCACCCTGAATTGCGGATTTTCGGTAGGGTGAAATGAAGTGTAACCCGTAAGTTGGAGTGGGACGTTACTCCCACGACAACCCGAATAATCTAAGAGTATTTCAGGGTCTCATTAACAATTTGGATATTGAGATTTTGAGCCTTTGCAAGACAGGCGAGAAGAGCCGAGGAAGTCCCTTTTTGCAATAAAAAAGACCATCTATAAAAGATAGTCTTTTTAAATGGCGGGACTGACGAGCGGATTTGCGGACGGACGCTAGTCCGGATAGCGAACAGATTGAGCGAACTTGCACGAAGTGCTTAAAGCGAAACTCTGTGAGCGTGGAGCAAATCCAAGACAGGCGAGAAGAGCCGAGTAAGTCCCCTTTTTTGCAATAAAAAAGACCATCTATGAAAGATAGTCTTTTTAAATGGCGGGACTGACGAGGCTCGAACTCGCGACCTTCTGCGTGACAGGCAGACACTCTAACCAGACTGAGCTACAATCCCATGATTGCCATATTGTTGGAATTTTCATTCAGTCTGGTTAGAGTGTTAATCTAACTACGCAAGTCCTATTACTTGCTGGGCAGACTGAGCTACAATCCCATACCCTTTATTCAGTTTGTATAATAATTATAGACGAACCCTAAAAAAAATGCAATACCCTTTTTTAATTTTCTATAATTTCTACTCTTACATTTTGCAAACTTTTCAATTTATCAGCTATTTCCTGCGCTTTTGAAGGGTTTGTTATATTTAAAACAGTCACATACTCGTTTTTATTTTCACTCATTTCATTGCCATAATCAACACTTGCGTTTATGTCGCTAGCATGGGTTTCCAAAATTTTATTAATTATTCCTGTTGTTAGGAACATATTTCCGTTGTTTATAATAATTAAAGATGTCATATTTTTATCTTAACACATAAAAATACCTACGACTTGTCCGTAGGTATTTTTTGAGAACTTATTTAATTCCTTCTCCTTAGATAAAGACGACTAAGCAATTTCGCCGTCTGTTGCTTGAAGCTGTTTCTTTTGGTAGTTGTGAATTACTGCACTTACCAAAAATTCGTAAGATTTCTTGTTTTCAATTCCTGGAAATTCTTTGCGAAGTTGTGCTCTGACCATGGCTTCCAGCTTTTGAGTGCCAGATACTCTATTAACATCTGATGATGTAATCATATTAATATAATCAGCACTTGTTTTGTCTTGCCCTTGGACAAAATTCAAAAATTGTGCTTTTTGATTTTCTTGTTGTTGTGCTTGTTGTTGTTTTAGATTTTTGTTTTGCATTTGGGGAACCTACCTTTATTACACTATTTTTATTTGTTTTGATTTCTTATGTCTTATTAAAGAACCCTAAAAATAAAAATTTACTCATTTTGAAACTTTGTTTACATAAGTTAACAAATATTATCAAGATTAAGTTATATCTTGAAATTTCCTTTTTAAACTATGCTTGAATTTTTGAAAAATCACACAATTTTTCAAATTTTTCGTTCAATTTTGTTAGCATAGCCAAGCGGTTGTTTTTAACCTGTTCATCGTTATCCATAACTAGAACTTTGTCAAAGAAGTTTGATATAGCTGGAGTTGCGCTAATCAATTCCTTCAAATAAGTTTCATAATCAACATTTTCATTAATTTTATTCATTGCATCTAAAAGCATGCCTTCAGAGTCATCTTTAAACAATTCTTTTTTAACTTCTGCATGTACAGGAGTTTTCAAGATTCTGATAACTCTATTTGCACTTTCTAACAATTCTGGTGAATTCATAGCTGAAACAACCTTTACTCTAGCCACGTAATCTGACAAATCTGACAATGGATTTGAAGATGCGCATGCTTCAAGTACGTCTTTTTTGTATTGATCATTCAAGAATATAATCAAACGCTGTGTGAAAAATTCTTGGATATCTTTTATACAGTCTTTTTTAACTGGTAAAAGTTCCAATGTTTTTTCTAACATTTTGTTCAAATCAATTTTTAAATCGTTTGCAATAATTGTTTTGATAATGCCCAATGCAGCTCGTCTTACACCTAATGGGTCAGAAGAACCTGTTGGTTTTTTACCTTCGACAAACACCGCTGAAACTGTGTCTAATTTATCGGCAATACCAACCACTTGCCCCTCAATACCTTTTGCCAATTCGCTATCTGCGTTTAGAGGGAAGTAGTGTTCTTTAATACCTTCTACAACTTCTGGAGCTTCACCTGAAACTCTTGCATAGTCTGAACCGATATAACCTTGAAGCTCTGTAAATTCAAATACAAGGCTTGTGCAAAGGTCTGCCTTACATAACAAAGCTGTTCTATTAATAGTTTCAGAAGATTTACCTAAGTCACTTGCAATTGCTTTGGATAATTCAACAATACGTTGAGTTTTATCATAAATTGTACCCATACCCTTTTGGAAGGTCATACCTTTTAAGCCTTCAACGTAATCTATTAAAGGTTTACGAGTATCTTCATTAAAGAAGAATACCGCATCATCAAGTCTTGCACCAACTACACGTAGGTTACCCGCTTTAATATTTTCAAAATCATCACCTACGTAGTTAGTAATTGTAATAAATTTATTTGTTAATTTTTCGTCTTTATAAAGAGCAAAATATCGTTGGTGAACAGCCATAACTGTTACTGTAACTTCATCTGGAATTGTTAAATATTTTTCATCAAATTCACACGTTACGGCAACCGGCCATTCGCAAAGTTCAGTAACTTCTTCTAGCAAATCATCAGAATATCTGCAAACAGCACCTATTTTATCTGCTTCAGCTTTTGCTTGTTTTACAATTTCTGCTTTTCTTTCTGCTTGGTCAACAATAACATTTGCTGAGCGAAGTTTTTCAACGTATTCATCTGGGTGATTAATTTCAACTGTTTGATTTTTAGAGAATCTATGCCCTCTAGAAACTTTACCAGATTTCACATTAATAATTTCGATTGGAACTTCTTTGTTGTCCATAATTGAAACAATCCAGCGAATTGGACGTTGGAATTTTTCGTCGAAGTTATCCCATCTCATAAAGTGAGAACCTTGAAGTTTTAAAACAAGAGTTGGAATATTTTCTTGAAGAACTGTTGATGTCTCTTTACCTTTAATTTCAACTTTTGCGTGTAAATAATTATCTTCTAAGTATGCATCTTTTGGCGAAACACCATTTTTTCTCAAGAAACCTTCACCCGCTTTTGTAAGGTTGCCATTTTCATCATAAGCAACATTTTTAATAGGTCCTCTCAAAATTTTTGTTTCATCATCTTGTTTTTCAGCAAGTCCGTCGATAATTACAGCCAATCGTCTTGGAGTTGCAAGAACATTGATATCAGAATATTTAATACAGTTTTCATTTAAGAATTTTGAAAAACCTGTTTTTAACTGTTCAACAGCTTGATTAATAAACTTGTATGGTAATTCTTCACAACCGATTTCTAATAAATATTTACTCATTTTTACCTCTGATTTTTCTTTTGACTTCTTAAAAACTGCAATTTATGCTTTTGCAGTAACTATATTTCAATTACATTATACAATGAAGATAATTAAATACAAGAAGGCGCACGCCTTTGGCGTACGCCTTCTATAACTCTCTAATTACATTAACAACCTGTCAAGACACGCTTTTGGTGAAACTTGCCATTCTCGAAAACTTACACGTTTTACAGTGTAACCAGAGCGTTCAAGAATGGATTGTTTGCGCATATTTGTAATTTTTTCTCTTGGTTCGTCTTCCATACCGTCAACTTCAACGATTGTATTGTCGAACATCAAGTCTGCGCTTAAGCCAGCAACACTTGCACCCGCAACGACTTCCTTGCCTAAATTTCTTATTGCATCTGCAATATCACGTTCCAACTGGTTTTTATAAATATTTTCATCTATTTCTTTATTCAAAATTGCTTCTTGTCGTTCTTGATATTCCTTCAGATAAGCCATATAGTGCCTAAAATGCCCGTCTGGGAGATTTGTAATATCGTGAGAAATAAAGTTAATCATTTTATTTTTTGCACGGGTAATCGCAACATTGAACAAATTAGATTTTTGCAAAAACGTCAAACTTTGCGTAAAGCTATTATCTGCAAAAGCCCAAGAAATAAGCATTATGTCTCTTTCATCGCCCTGAAATGTATGAGCAGTACCAATTTCAACTTGATGTTTCTTTAACATGTGATCAGAAAGTACTTTTGATACAGATATTTTCAATTGTTCAACTTGCGCTCTAAATGGTGAAATAATACCGATAGAAACAGGTTTTTCTGGATTTTTGCGCTCATCTTCGATAATCAATTCATGTAAAGTTTTTACAACAGCCTCTATTTCAGGCAAGTTGCGTGTTGCAGAACTGTCAACTTTACCATCTGGAACTTGTACAAGCTCTAAAACTTTGTCTCCAACCTTATCTTTGCGCATAATTCTGATTCTGTCCGCATAAAATTCCCTATTTGAGAAATCAATAATTGGCGGTAAACTTCTAAAATGTTCATCTAGCATTATTGAATTCATTGAATAGTAATCAGAGACATCAAACATTGAATTTGTTCTAAAACGCCACATTAATTGATATTTGTCAGGAATACCATATTGATTCATAAATGACTGTTCTTTAGCTTTTTCAAGGAATGACAAATGAGGTAACTGCTTGTCATCACCTACAATTACAGCTTTTTTAGCCCTGAATAAAATAGGGAAACAACTTGCAATATCGCATTGAGAAGCCTCATCAATAATTGCAACATCAAACATTGCAGGTTTTAGCGGTAAAGAACTTGATATAGCATAAGTTGTTGCACACCAACAAGGAAATGCCTCAAGTAACGGTTTAAAATCTTCCGTATCAAGAATGTTGTTTTGAAGTCTTTGTTTACGTTCCACAAGTGAGCGTGCGTGAATTTTCAAGCGTTGACGCTTAACTTGGTCTTTTAAAAGTCCTTTTAATGCTTGTCGTCTTTGATTTTTAAGAATTTTGGTCGCAATACCGCTTTGCTTTTTCTTCATAAGACGGATTTGTTCCATCATTTGATGAATATTACCCGATTTTTGAATTTCAAGCTCAGTTTCTTTTTCTTCCGCTTCAAGTTTTGCATAATCATATTCAGTTTTTAACTGTTCGATTGTATCAGAGTTAACTTCAAACTCATGAATACCAAGCATTTTCTTTAATTGACCTTTTGCATTGTGGTTTGCAATGTTTGCAAAAAATCCGCTTTTATCCAAATTCTTTTCAAAAGACTCAATCGCATCTTTTACAGTATCAAGTTCTTCTGGTTTTAAGTATTTTGTAATAAATCGGTTTGTATCAAAGGAAAGTCCGCTAACTTTGATTTCTTCGTACAAATCGTGCCATTTTTTCTCTAATCTGATAATTTTATCGCATTTCTTTTCAAGACTGCGCATTTTGTCCAAATGTTCTTTCATATCTTGAATATCTGCGGTCATATAATCTTCTGCACCGTCATCTAGGTCAACTTTGCCAGCCAAAAGGTCGTTAAGTTCATAACTCAATTGTCTTTGGTAATTCAAACGACCTGCACGAAGGGCTAAGAATTGTGCACCCAAATTGTTTAATCTATCCGCAACAACATCTACTGCTTTATCCATTCTAGATGCGATTAAAACTGTTTTTCCATGCGCAATTAGGTGAGCAACTAAATTTACGATTGTTTGAGATTTACCTGTTCCTGGAGGTCCTTGAACAGAAATAAATTTGTCTGTTTCAATATTTTTCAGAACTCTTTCTTGCGTATCACTCAAAGAAAGAGGAGTTACAGGATAAAATTCTTTAGGTTCTTCTTCATCTGGCAAAATTTTTGATTTTGTTTGCACAAATTCATCGTTGATTACGCCTAATGCGGTTTCTCTATACATTCCACTCGGTTTTTCGGCAATTTGCATCAATTCGTGAAGAACACCCGCAGTAACGGCAGGGCGCTTTGTTAAAATAATCGCACTTTGACTTGTAACGCTTACATGATCAACTTTTTTTACTGCTTCTTTTGCGATACGTTCATTTTCTTCTTCCTCATCAATAATTTCATCAACATTTTTTGAAGTAACTTTTTCTTCATAAAAGTCTTTAGAAACATTGTCCTCTTCATCTGTTGTATCGTTTAAAGCAATTTCAACGTCTGGAACAATTGATTTTAAAGTAGTTAAGAAAATATCCATTTTTTCTTGAGTCAAAGGTAAATCTGGAACTGCATCTAAAATACCTTCTAACAACAAATCAATTTCATCCTCGTCATCACGTTTTGCCATTAAACCTGCAAGAGCCGCTGTATTCAAGGATAAAACATCATCAAGTGGAATACAATTGATGTTTACGCCATTTCTTTCTAGTCGGCAAGGAACATACAAAAGTGGAGTTAAGAACTCGTTTTGACGCTTTGTTTTAGAATTTTTACCAACTAAAAATAAATAGCCATAAATTAAATATTTATCTTTTGTGTTATTTTCGCTTTGAATCATCAATTCAGTTAGTTTTGAATCGCTACCGTCAAGGCGCAAAAATTCTTCACCCTTAGTAAAAAGTGTTTCTTCTTGCTTTAAGAAAATCCACTTGTTATCCTTATCACCCTTTAGATTTCTAAAAGTTGCGCTCTTAACTTCTTCTCGCACACAATCGTGTAAATATTGGCTTAATTTCTTTACAAAACTATTGTTAAATGCAGAGTTTAAGGCTCTGGTCGCTTCGTGTAATTCTTGTAACATATCTATTTTATCCTTATTTGATTATCCCTCTATTTTAGGCTAGAATACAATTATGGACATCATTAATTTATATGAAAAATCCGAAAATTTATTTTTTGTCGGCGGAATTGTTAGAGATGAACTTCTTGGTAAACAAAGCCCCGACATTGATTTAACCTTTGTTGGCAATGCAATTGATTTTGCCCATAGTTTGAATTTTGGCGAAATTACACAAATCAACGAGGAATTTGGCTCTGTTCATTTAAATATTGATAACAAAACTGTCGATATCACATCAACTAGAACAGAAAGATATCCTAACAAAGGTCAATTACCTGTGGTTGATACAATTGCCTGCCCGCTTAAAGATGATGTCAAAAGACGTGATTTTACAATAAATGCAATTGCAAAGAACTGTAAATCTGGCAAAATTGTCGATTATGTCGGTGGAATTGAAGATTTAAAAAATAAAACACTTAGAATTTTGCACGACGAAAGTTTTATTGATGATCCGACACGCATAATCAGAGGGTTAAAGTTCGCCGTTAGATTTGGTTTTGAGCTTGATGAACACACAAAAAAACTTCAAGATGAATACTTAGAAAATGTAGATTATAATATGTCTTTTAAACGCTTAAAAGATGAACTTGTAGATGCGTTTAACTTAAACAAACAAGAAGTTTTACACAAATTTATTGAACAAAAAATGTATAAATTGCTTTCTTTAAAACAAAACAATGTGAAAGAATTTGACGTTCAAGCGATTGTTGATAAATATTCTTCTGAAATAAAAAATATTTGGATTTGTTATCTAGGTTCATTCAATTTGTCTAATTTACCTTTGACAAAATCAGAAATGAAGATTATCGAGGATTACAAAAAACTTTTAAATACCGATTTATCAAGTGATTTTAAGATTTACAAGGCTTTTGAAAAAGTTGAAATCGAAAGTTTAATTTTACTTGCGCAAACAAAAAAAGATATTGTTGAAAAATATTTAGATAAACTTCGTAAGATAAAACTTCAAATTACAGGTGAAGATTTGATAAAAATGGGATACAAACCCTCTAAAAAATTTGCACAAGTGTTAGATGCTGTATTACAAGCAGTAATTGAGAATCCGACGTTAGACCATGTCCAACAGCTTGGCATGGTTGAAAAATTCATGTGAACATTTGTAAAAACCATGCCCTGCATGGCTTTAAAAGGTTTGAAACAAGAGTTATCATGTGAATATGGATATCATAAAGAACTTGAAGGACTACAAGTTGACAGCTAGGCAACGGATTTTTGCAGGGTATCTAAACGACAAAATCAGTTCCTACACTTGTAGCGAAACGATTAAGAATAAAGATTTTATCCGAAGTTATTTTTCTCCGGATAGTGACTTCTGCGTATATTCGACAGCAATTCAAAATGCAACCGAGTTGAAGAATATTAAGAAGCCGTATTATGATGACGAATCTGATGCACAAGCAAGTTAATCATTAAATTATAAAAATAACTTGACAAATTTTTATAGTGCGATTAAAATTAAAACATACCTAATGGGATGTCGCCAAGTGGTAAGGCACCTGGTTTTGGTCCAGGCATTTCGGAGGTTCGAGTCCTTCCATCCCAGCCATTTAGACCTGTCGGGCAATCGATAGGTCTATTTTTATGCTCTAAATTGTTTGCAATATGCGTCTACATCTAAAGTTTTGCCTGTTACTTGTTTTAGTATTTCATCTTCATTTTTTGAAGAACCATATTTGAAAATATTATTAAAAAATTTAGCAGTATCTTTTGTTTCTGTAAGTTTTACTTTACCACCTTTAGAAGCTGCATTATATAATTGCTCAGCCATAACTTCACCTTCTACGTAAAAATGGTAGTATGCGGGAGAATGTATAAAATGATCAATGTCTGTCCATTCTAAAGAACTATATCTATAATTATTGTATTTTTTGCCACAATCCTTCCAAAGTTTATTCAAATCTTGGTTTGGGTTCTCATACATTGCTTTTTCAAATCTATCAACTTGAATGTATGCACGGATATTATCAACTTTGCTTAAAAGTGAGGCGTCTTTAATTTCCTGTGCTGCACTTTCTGGCAAGCCTAAAGTTTTTGCTAATGTTCCTTCTTTTTCGGCTAAACTACCCATTAATAGCGCAATACCTTCATCCATAGTTTCTGATGTAATAGTTTTTTGAGTAATTGGTAAATTTTCGCCAAAACTACTATAATGTACAGCATGACCCAGTTCGTGCATTAAAGTACTAACACTAAACAATGGCGCATTTTCAATATCTAAATCCGCAAGAACACGGACATCATTATTTGGGTCAATTGAATTTGTTTGCCTAGAATTAATTTTATTTTCTCTTGGGAACAAGTCAAATGATTTTATAGGCATGTCCATAATATTCCAGCCCATATCCTTGTATATGTCTGCACAAAGCCCAAGAATATTATTTTTTCCTAATCTGCTAGCTATAAGTTTTATTGTTTCTGATGAAATGCTTTTTTTATTATTTTCTACATTTTTTGTTGCATCAGCAATTTTTTCAAACATTGAATCTAATTTTTTAGAATCTTTGCCTTGTTCTGCTAATTTCATTTCATAAAAATTTTCGTAACCTTTTTTCTTTGCGTAATCATTTCTTGCATTAACCAATTTTACAATATCTTTTGAGATGTAATTTCTGTATGCAACACCTTCAGGGTTTGAAAATTTGTTAGCCTTAGTTTGAACATCATTTTCTAGCTTAGAAAGTTTTTCATAATCCTTGTCTGCATTTGTTTCTTCTGATTTAAAATTATTAAAATTTTCTAAAACTTCATCTAATTCGGCTTTAAGTTTAGGGTTCTTAATTTTTGTATTATTTTTTAATTTTTGAAATTTTTCTTGAAGTATTTCATTATTATAAAAGTTATTACATTTTTCTTCTTTTTCATTAAGTTTTGCTTGTTTTTCAGGCGTATTATCTATGATATAATCCCAATATGCCTTGTTAGCATCAACTTCTGCTTGATGAGAAGCCTTATTTAGTTTATCTAAGGCATTTTTAACATCACGTTCAGGCTTAGTTAAAGGTTGTAATGAAACTTTTTTTGTTTTTGTATTGCAACCTAAAAATGGAATAACATAAGCTGATGTATTTTGAACTAACGAATTATATTTAGGCTCATTAGTAGATTGAACCTTAACCTTAGATTTAATCGTTAAATCTTTTTTATCCAATAATATCTTACTTATTCTGTCATTATTAGAAACTTGCATTTATAACCCTAAAATAATCTATATGTCTTTAAAAACAAGTTTTTCAAAAAAATTGCTTTAAATTTATAAACAGCTTTAAATTTTTAACTTTGTTAATATGTAAAGATTAATTTTATCACTAAACTAATTTTAAATTCACAAGGATCGAAAACTAAAATAAATATTAACATTATCGGCAATTGTGTTTTTTTTGATATAAAATGATATTGTAAAAGTTAGTATAGAATATTTAAGGAATATATTATGTGGGATTATTCAGAAAAGGTTATGGATCATTATAGAAATCCAAGAAACGTAGGCAAAATCGACAACCCTGATGCTGTTGGTGAAGCTGGTTCTTTAGCTTGTGGTGATTCATTAAAATTATATTTAAAAATAGAAAACGGCATTGTTACAGACGCAAAATTCCAAACTTTTGGTTGCGGTTCTGCCGTTGCAAGTTCAAGCATTTTAACTGAAATGATTATCGGTAAACCTGTTGAAGAAGTTAAAAAGATTACAAACAAAGACATCGCTGATCAACTTGGCGGACTTCCACCAGAAAAAATGCACTGTTCTGTAATGGGACACGAAGCATTGGAAGATGCTTTGAAAAATTACTTCGATGAAGAAATCACAATTCCTCTAGATGAAAAAGTAGTTTGCCAATGTTTCAACGTAACTGAAAACCAAATTTTAGAAGCAATTGAAACAAATAACTTAAAAACAGTAGAAGATGTTACCAATTACACAAAGGCTGGAGGCGCTTGCGGTCGTTGTAAATCTGCAATTAAAGCTATTCTTGACTCATATTGGGCAAAGAAAGATGCAGATAAACCAAAATTAACTCAAACTCAAAAGATTTTAAAAATTAATAGTGTAATTGAAAACCAAATTTCTCCAGAGCTACAAAAAGATGGTGGAGATATCGAACTTATTGATATTGAAGACAACAAGGTTTATGTCAAACTTAGAGGTAGATGCTCTGGTTGCAAAAATTCTCACATGACATTAAAAATTTTTGTAGAACAAACACTTAGGGAAACCGTTTCTAGTAAAATAGATGTTATAGAGGTTCAATAGTAATGACAAACAAAATAATTTATTTAGATAACAACGCAACAACTTGCGTAGATGAAAGAGTTTTGGAAGAAATGCTTCCATACTTAAAAGAAGAATATGCAAACCCTTCAAGTATGTATGACTTTGCAACAAGACCAGCAAAAGCAATTCAAACAGCACGTAAACAAGTGCAAGAATTTTTAGGTGCAGCAAGTGAAAAAGAAATTATATTTACGTCTTGCGGTTCAGAAAGTGCAAATACAGCCATAAAAAGTGCATTATCAAATAACAAAACAAAAAGACACATTATTACAACAGCTGTTGAACATCCTTGTGTATTAAATACTTACCACTATTTTGAAAAACAAGGTTACAAGGCTGACTACATTGGTGTTGATTCAAACGGTGAATTAAATATAACTGAATTATTAGATAAAATTACTGACGAAACAGCATTAGTCTCAATTATGTGGGCAAACAATGAAACAGGTATCATTTTCCCTGTTGAAAAAATTGCCGAAATGATAAAAGAAAAGAACCCACATACTCTTGTATATGTTGATGCAGTACAGGTTGCAGGTAAAATTAATATTAATGTAAAAGATACAAAAATTGACATGCTTGGTGTTTCAGGTCACAAGTTCCATGCACCGAAAGGCATTGGTGTTTTATACGTAAAATCTGGTACTGTAATGTCGCCATTAATTATCGGTGGACACCAAGAACGAGGCAGACGTGCAGGTACAGAAAATGTTCCTTACATCGTTGGGGTCGGTAAAGCGGCAGAACTTGCTCAAGATAGCTTAGACATTGAATTACACGAAGTTAAACGCTTGAGAGACAAGTTAGAAACAGGTATTATCAAAAATGTTTACAACGCTCGCTTGAACACATCATTAACAAACAGAGTTCCAAACACTACAAACATTGGTTTTCAATACATTGAGGGTGAATTGATTTTACTTCATTTGGCAGATATAGGAATTTGCGCAAGTTCAGGTAGTGCTTGCACATCAGGTTCATTAGAACCAAGCCATGTTTTAAGAGCAATGGGCATTCCATTTACAGCATTACATGGCAGTATTCGTTTCTCTTTGAGCAGATTTACAAAAGAAGAAGAAATTGATTACGTAATTGAAAAAATTCCGCCAATCATTGAGAAATTGAATACAATTTCACCATATCAAGATGAATTATTGGCTTTAAAAAATTTAAAACATTAGAAAATATCCTCTTAATGAAGGTATAAATTTTCTCAAAATCATACATAATTAAAGTATGGAGAGAAGTTTAAAACGAGGAAATGAAAATAATAATAATCCTTTCAGCTCTGATGAAAGGTTAAAGCGTGCTACAAGCCCATTTGCAATAGATGGGTACGATTCTGCTATGCTTGAAGATAGAGCATATCTGAAACTTGATGATGAAATGTTAAAACTTGAGTATAAAATAAACAACTTAGAAGAGGACTTGATGATTATTGACGAAGAAATTGTTTCAGCCCTAAACATTGACGACCAATCAAGAGCAGAACTGTTGAAAGAAAAGAAAAAAGCGATTGAAAAAGAGCTTGAACACTTGAATGACAGGTATTTTGATATCGGAGCAATGTCAAAATTTACAACTATTGTTTCTGCATTACTTCGGCGCAAAAAACCTAAAAATGGTAAGACAATTAAAGAAAAAATTTCGTATTTTATTTCAAAATACATTTTTGCAACACTTTCTAAAAGATTAAATTTCACTTTTAATTTAAGAGAATCCTTATCAAAACTTTCTGATATAAATAGAAGTGTTGATGAATTAATCAGCTTAAGGATACCTTTTGGCGGACTTACTGGACGTTATGAGAAATTAACAAACTACATTAACAAAGCAAACGATATTCACGCAAAAATTTCGCACGATGTAAATCAATTTGAAGAAACTCAAATTAAGACAAATATCGTTAAAACTTCAGGAAATTTATTAGACGTAACGCAATAGGATACAATCCAATTAGCACAACATAAAGAAAAAGCACAATTTATTTGTGCTTTTTTGCTGTTTGACTTATAATAAACATATAAATATTTTAAGGAGAAAATAATGGAAGAAATCTTGAAAAAGAGTGCCACAGAACAAAGCAAGGCATTACAAAATAAAGAAATTTCTGCGGTTGAATTAGCAGAGGCTACTTTCAAAAGAATTGACGAAGTTGAACCAAAAATAAAAGCTTTCAATTCTTTGACAAAAGAAACTGCAATGGAAACTGCCAAAAAAGTAGACGAAAAAATTGCAAAAGGTGAAGAATTACCTCTATTAGCTGGTATTCCACTTGTTTTAAAAGATAACATGAATTTAGTTGGTTCTAAAACTACGGCTTCAAGCAAAATTTTAGAAAACTTTGTATCACCTTATAACGCAACCATTACAGACAAATTATTAAATAATTTAGTTCCAATCGTTGCAAAAGCTAACTTAGATGAATTTGCTATGGGTTCTTCAAACGAAAACTCAGCATTTGGCAAAGTTCATAACCCTTGGAATTTAAATAAAGTTCCTGGAGGTTCTTCTGGTGGTTCAGCAGCTTCTGTTGCTGCTTGCGAAGCTACATTATCACTAGGTTCTGACACAGGCGGAAGTATTCGTCTTCCAGCAAGTTTTTGCGGTATTGTTGGTATGAAACCCACTTATGGTAGAGTATCAAGATATGGTTTGATTGCATTTGCATCTTCTTTAGACCAAATCGGTCCATTCGCAAGGACTGTTGAAGATGCTGCAAACTTATTACAAGTAATTTCAGGTTTAGATCCTAAAGATTCAACATCTCTTGACGTTCCTGTTGAAAATTACTCAAAGAGTTTGAACAATGATATTAAAGGTAGAAAAATTGGCGTTATTAAAGAATTAATGGGCGAAGGTCTTTCTGATGACGTTAGAAAAGCTATCGAAATGGCTATTGAAACCTACAAAAAACAAGGTGCAGAAATTGTTGAAATTTCATTACCTACATTAAAATATTCAATTGGTATTTACTACATTTTGGCAACCGCTGAATGTAGTTCAAACTTAGCAAGATTTGATGGTGTAAGATATGGTCACAGATGTGCAGATGCTTCTTGCTTGCTTGATATGTACACAAAAACTAGAGCTGAAGGCTTTGGACCAGAAGTTAAACGTAGAATTATGTTAGGAACTTACGCTCTATCTTCAGGTTACTATGATGCATATTACAAAAAAGCACAACAAATGAGAAAATTAGTAAAAGAAGATTTTGACAAAGCTTTTGAACAAGTTGATGCATTAATATCTCCAACTTGTCCAAACACAGCCTTTGACATTGGTGCAAGAACAGAAGATCCACTTGCAATGTACTTAACTGATATTGCAACAATCTCTGCAAACTTAGCAGGTATTCCTGGTATTAGTATTCCTGCTGGATTTGATTCAGAAGGTATGCCTATTGGGTTACAAATTCTAACTCCTCAACTTAAAGAGAGTGATTTGTTCAACTTCTCTTACAAATTTGAACAAGAACACGATTTTTACAAACAAATCGCTAATGTTTAATTTTGTTAGGTAAAAAGGATAATAAAAAGGCGCAGTTGGCAAATGCCAACTGCGCCTTTTTATTATCCTTTTTATTTATTTATAAATTAATGAACATAAGTGTTAATTTTTTCGATAATATCTTTTAATACTGCGTTTGCTTTATCGTGGTAAACTTGGCAAGTTCCAGCGTTTCTGTGTCCGCCACCACCATGTTCTGCCATTAATTCAGCAACATTCAATTGAGAGGTTCTGTTAATTACAGACTTACCAACAGCAAATACAGTCTTTTTGCCGTCATTGCTCATAATTTTATGAATAGAGATGTTGCATTGAGGGAATAGAGTATAAATCATAAATCTATTACCAACGTGAATTACGTCTTCATCCTTGTAATTTATGATTACAACTTCGCCTTGAACTGTTGAGCAGCGTTTTAATTGTTCAATGAATTCTGGTTGTTCAGCTCTATAAAAATCTGCTCTAGCTTTTACGTCTGAATCGTCAAGAACTTCTTCAATATCTGTTTCTTCTTGTAAAATATTAATAACATGTTTCATAAAGTCAAAATTTTTCAATCTGAAACGGCTATCATATCTACCTAAACCAGTTCTTGGGTCAAGAATATAGTTTAACAATAACCAACCTTTTGGATTTTTAATTTCATCAGCAGTAACATTTCCAGAATCAGCTCTATCAACTGCATCAAGCATTTCGCTCCATTCTTTTGGAAATTTATCAGCACCGCCAAAATATTCATAAATAACTCTTGTTGCTGATTTTGCAACAGGGTTAATAATGTGATTTGAACGATGTCCGTATGCTCTTACGTCTTCTGAAAAATGGTGATCAAAAACGAAATGAGCATTTTCGTTATATGGCAAGTTTGTAATGATATCATTGTCAGTCACTTCAATTTTGCCATCTTGCATATCTTTTGGGTGACAAAATTTAATTTCATCAATCATACCAAATTTTTTCAACAATGTAGCAGACATAATACCGTCTAAATCTGCACGTGTTAACAATCTGTACTTTTTCATTCTTTTTTCCTTTACTCTTATTCTTACTTAACTAATTTTTGAACTTCTGATGTGATATCAGTTCCACCATACAAAACAACGCCCTTTGCTAAGACTAAATCATAGCCAGCTTTTTTGCTTTGAGCTTGTATTGTAGCAGAAATTGATTTGTCAATATCAGCTAACTGTTTTGCATAAACCTTATCATTATCAGTTTTTAATTTTATAACTGCAGTTTCTGCTTTTTTCATAATTTCATTACGTTTTTTAACGTCTTTTTCTTTTAATGCTTGAGCTTGAGCTGTGTCATATACTTTTTTTATTTGTTCCATTTTTGCTTGTTGCTCTTTCTTTAATGTTGCAACTTGTTTTGAAGAAGAAACAACTTTTGAAACATCAACAACTGCAACTTTATAATTAGCTGGAACTCCTGACATAGCAAAGTTATTGGCACAAAGTCCCAACATAAAAGCAATTACTGTAAGAGGTAGCATCTTTTTTAACATTTTAACTCTCCTTTGTTTTAAGATACAGTTTACTACATATTTATAATTGTAATATAAACAAAATAATATTGTCTAATATGTTAAATACACTTAACCTAAAAGGCTAAAATACCAAGCCTGTCCAGTCAAATTCAAATGGTATAACTGTCTTACCTCTCTTGTCGATAAAACCCCATTTGTTATTTAACAAAACTGCTGCAATACCGTCTTTAAAACTACTTGTTGCAGAATATTTAACTGAAATAACTGGTTCTCCATATTTATCTGCAAAACCACAAGTTGTAGGGTTTACACAAATCTCTGCTAAACCTTCTGAAAAAGCTGATGCTATGCTGTAAGATTTGCCAAAAATATTTTCACCATTTTCATCTATATAATACCAACGAGTATCAGACCCTTGAACTGCTCCAATTCCTTCAGAAAAATCCACAGTCCAAATATATTTAAAAGGTAAAACCTCATTTCCTTTTTTATCAATATATCCGCAACGAATTGCATTATTGATATTTGGCATAATTTTACAAGCACTAATCTTGTCACCGGCAAGCACACCCAAAGCTTCATAGTCAATTGGAATAACTATTTTACCTCTTGTATTAATAGCACCCCAATTACCGTCTTTTTCCACGTTTGCTAAACCCTTTACAAAATTGCTTACTCGAGTATATTCAAAAGGAATTACAACCTTATTTGCCTTATTTACATAACCACATTGACCAATTTCTTTGCAGACTGGTGCTTTGCCATAAGTATAATTATAGGCATACTCATAATCTAAAGGAATTACAATTTTGCCTTTTTTATTGATAAATCCACATTTATCATCTTTCCTTACAACAGCCAAACCGTTTACAAAAGAGTATGCTTCATCATACTCAAATTTAATTTTTACGTTTCCTTTTTTATCAATAAAACCACATTTAAAATTTTCACATGCAACTGCCAAACCTTCTTGAACTTGTCCTAAAATTTGGTATTTATAAGGAACAACAACCTTACCTTTTCTATCAATAAAGCCCCATTTATTGTTTTTACAAACATTCAACAATTTAACTTTATGAGAATTTGCGTGTACAAAAAACAAAGTCAAAACTACGATTAAAAGTACACAAACTGCCGATATTAGTGCAATTATAAGTTTTTTGTTTTGCATAAAAAATCCTTTTTATGTAGATTAGTTTTCTTTAACAACCTTTACAAGTCCTTTTGGCTTGTCAACATTTCGACCCAATTTTTTAGCAATTTCTAATGCCAACATCTGAATAGCGACAGCATTAGAAAACATTCTCAAGGTCGGATCATCATTATCAATTGTTATATTAAAGTTTGGTGTAATTCTTTCGTGAGAACGACCAATAATATAAATTGGCGGATTGTAATCTTTTTTTATTTTTTCTAAATTTTTAGCTGAAGAATATGAAACCCCTGAAGCAGAAACATAAACTAAAGGAATTTTATTGTTCAACACAGCAACGTGTCCATGCATAAATTCACCTAAAATCATCGCTGTTACATTCAAATATGATGTTTCTTGAATTTTCAAGGCTGCCTCTTTTGCCAAAGCATAAGAAATTCCGTCAGCAGTAATAATAAAATTCTTTTCTTTTTTTAACATGCCTGCAAGTTGGTTAATCTTTTTACTCATATCAAATGTTTGTAAAATAACAAATGGCAAAGTTTTTAAGTTTTGAATTTTATCATTTACATCAATATTTTTAATTTGCGCATATTTTAGAGTTAACAAGTACAAGCAAAGCATTTGAGCTGTAAATGATTTTGTTGCCGCAATACTTTTTTCTTCCCCTGCATAGCAATTAATTACATAGTCTGCAAGTTTTGCTATTGAGGATTTTTCATTATTTGTAATAACTAAAATTCTCATACCCAATTGTTGAGCACGTTTTGCAGCTCTTAAGGTGTCACTTGTTTCACCTGATTGAGTGATAAAGATATAAAGAGTACCTTCATCAACTGGAGCTTTAGGTTTCAAGAGATATTCACTAGAATAAATTGCACGGGCTGAAATATCGGCAACTGTTCCGAACAAATCAGCACCATATCTTGCACAGTGGTAAGAAGAACCGCTCGCTACCAAGACAACTTTTGAAACATCTTGAGGAACATCCATTTCAACTTTATTTTCAACCGAAACATACTCCTCTATAATTTTACCTAAAATTACAGGTTGTTCGTGTATTTCTAAATCCATGCAAGTTTTTTTATTTGTAATGAAGTTTTCCATTGAAGCCTCTTTCTCAGTTTGCTATTAACCTAACAATTCTTTTAATATTTGGTTAACGCTTTGAGGGTTAGCTCTACCTTTAGTTTCTTTCATAACTTGACCAACAAAGAAACCAAATAATTTATCTTTACCACCTCTATAAGCCTCAACTTGGCTTGGATTAGCTTCAATAATTTTTTGTGCGATTTCTTTAATTGCACCTGTATCAGAAATTTGGCTTAAACCTTTCTTTTCTACAATTGCTGATGCTTTTTCGCCTGTTTCCATCATTTCAACAATGATTTGCTTACCAATGTTGTTTGAAATTGTAGCTTTTTCAATTAAGCCAATCAATTCAACTAAACTTTCTGGAGTTAATTTTGTTTCATTGATAGATAGTTTTTGTTCTTTCAAGTATGCTGCAATTTCACCCATTAAGAAGTTTACGGCAATTTTTGGATTACCACCAGCTTTTAAAACTTCATCAAAGAACATTGCAAGTTCGTATTGAGCAACAATTACGCTTGCATCATATTCGCTTAAGCCTAAATCCATATAGCGTTGGCGTTTTTGTTCTGGTAATTCAGGCATTGTTGCTTTAATTCTATCAATCCATTCTTGAGAAATTTCTAGTGGCATTAAGTCTGGTTCAGGGAAATATCTGTAATCGTGAGCATCTTCCTTTCCACGCATTGAACGAGTTACGCCAGCGTTGTCGTCCCACAATCTTGTTTCTTGTACAACTTCTTCACCATCTTCTACAAGTTCAATTTGTCTATCAATTTCATATTCTAAAGCTCTTTCCAATGCTTTAAAAGAGTTTACATTTTTAATTTCTGCACGAGTACCGAATTTGTTTGAACCTTTTGGCATAATTGAAATGTTTGCATCACATCTCATTGAACCTTCTTCTAAATTACCGTCACAAACACCCACATAACGTACAATATTTCTTAATTCTTCCATGTATTCACGAGCTTCTTGAGGTGAACGCATATCTGGTTCTGATACAATTTCTAATAGTGGTGTACCAGCTCTGTTCAAGTCAACTAATGAGTATGAAGAACCTGCCAAACCATCAGCCCCAGCGTGAACTAACTTTCCAGCATCTTCTTCTAAGTGAGCTCTTGTAATACCAATCTTTTTGCCGTTTACCATTAAGTAGCCTTTTCCACAAATTGGTTCATCATATTGAGAAATTTGATAACCTTTTGGTAAATCTGGATAGAAATACTGTTTTCTGTCGAATTTACATTTGTGAGCAATTTCACAGTTTAAAGCTAAACCTGTTAAAATACCCATATCAACAACCGCTCTGTTTAACACAGGTAAAACACCTGGCATACCCAACGTAATAGGGCTAATTTGTGTATTTTGTTCGTTACCGAATTCACAACCATCTGGTGCAAAAATCTTTGTATTAGTTTTTAATTGAGCGTGTACTTCTAAGCCAATTACGACTTCATATTTTTCTCTTAAATCTTCCATTTTTATCTCCTGAAATTTTTTCTTTTATTTTACCACAAATATTCAAATTATTGTTTTTCATAAACAAAAATTGAATATCCAGCATCTCTAACTTGGACAGAGCCCAAAGGTTTCAAAGTTTGTTGAGCAATATCTAAGCTATCTTTAGTCACTTTTGACATCATTAAAACAAACAAATTCATATTATTATAAGTGTTTACATCTTTAAGCATTTGCCAATTTTGAATTAATGGCATTGTAAAACCATCTCGATATGAAATTAAAATTAATCTATCACCTTTGTTCATTTTATCTATGTAATTTTTCTTTAAATTGTTATAGTATGCTTCCATTACAATATTTTTAGCTATGTAGTCGTACATAAAGGCTCTAACATTTTTCTTATCAATATCTTTTGTACCAAAATAAAACTCTAAAGAATCTTCACCCTTTAACAAAAGCATATCGTCAGCCTCAAAAGGAATATAAACTCCATGAGGTACATATCTCATAACTTTTGAACCCGAATAAGGTATTAAAACATAATCAGTATCTTTTATTTGTACTTGTTCTTCTAAAAGTTTTGACAAAGAGCCTAATTCTATTCTAGGATTAGTAAAAATGTTTGTAGGAACAACATAAAAATAAATGTAATTTATTAAAATCCATAAAGAAAATAGCACAATATGGACTTTCTTCCAATTCAACAAGCTCAAACCATAACAAGCTGAGCACATTATTACAGAATAAATTATTGTGGAGTATCTAGTTAAAAATGCCATTTTACCAATTGAGGCAAGTAACAATGACACAACTAAAAACATTAATGACGGAATTAAAAAGAAATATAACAATTTATTTTTTGAAAATAAACTTCTTATAAATCCGACAAGCCCAATAAAAATAGGAATTGCAACAAGTATAAAATAACTTGGAACACTCATTTTTTCAAAAATATTGCCATAAACATTGATTTCTCTTGTCATTAATTGATAATTTTCGCTAGAAAAATAAGTTTCTAGCATATCAAAAAGAACTTTCCAATCAAAGAAATAAATCTCACGTGTAAATGAGCAAATTTCACTATTAAAAACAAGCGTATTATAAATCATTATTGCAATTACAGGAATTGAAACAATCAACAAAATTGAAAAATATTTAGCCATTTCTAATAATTTGTCACGACGTTTCAATACTAGATAAATTATCGCAAAAAGTGCATACATAAGCGTTAACATGCCTGTTGCACTAAAGGTATAAATTAAAAGAGCATGCGATATAATAAACGCCCAAATGTATTTTTTATCAAAAGTTTCAAGCATTTTTGCAAAAGAAAAAGCACTCAAAATTGATAACACAAAAACAAATCCGTAAAAGCGAACTTCAATTGAATAATAAATACCCCACGCATTTATAGCTAACAAAATTGCTGAAAAATAACCAACCGTTTTATTAAACAGAGTTTTCATTGAGTAAAATGCAATTGGAATAAGCGGTAATGTCAAAAACAAAGTGCAAGAGTGCATTGCAACGTCACTTTGTCCAAACAGCCTTGTCCAAAAATGAAGAATGACAAAATATAGAGGCATGTGAATGTCTTGTTTTACAAGCTCTAACACAGTATCTATAACATTATTTTGCGAGGCAAAATACCAAGAATAAAGCTCATCTAACCACAAATCACCATAATTTTGTAGCATAATAAGCCTTAAAATCGAAGCAAAAAAAGTTATAATAGCAACAATTGCAGTTTCTCTATAATTATTTTTCAAATATTCCTTTATTTTTTCCATCTTTATTTTTTCCAAACTTGTAACACATAAAAACCTTTTTTATATGTGCCGACATATTTCAAACTATGATTACATATATATTTCAAATCTAAAGTTGCTTTTACTGTCATTAAATTATTAAATGTAAACGCATCAAAAGCCTCTTTGTTTTTAACCTGTTTATAAAATTCATCAGCCGTAAAATCATCAAAATAACCATTTGTAACCAACATAACCTTTTGCTCTGGAGTCATTTGAGAAATTAAAAACGCCATTAAAATTTCTGTATTTTCAGCAGGATTTTTTAATAAAAAATAATCCTTTAGCATTTCTTTTTTAACTTCAGTGCTAGAGTTATTCAATTTATTTTGATTTGCAAAAACGTATTCTGACCTATAAGCAACATCTTTTAAAACCGATACTGTTATGATTTTTTTATCTAAATATTTTGACAAAACTTCTTTTCTATTCCAAACAAAAACAATGTCATTATCTTTAATATCATTTTCTTGCATCATTTTTACAATTGGTAAATATCCCTCTCGACTCAATTTATAACTAGCTCTTGGTGAGTATGTAAGATATAAAAAATTAACTAATAAAAATATTAAAATTAATCCCAATGACAATTTATTTTTACAATCTTTTACACCTATCGTAATTAGCGTAAGCAAATTAGGTAAAATAATTATCAAATATCTCGATAGTATTTTAAAATCGGTAAATATAAAGGCTAAAATTTCAATCAAAACAAACCCTAGTGAAATATTAAAGATAAGACGAGCAAACTTATCTTCTTTAACCGCTTTAAATATAAAGTAACCCGCAATCACAATTGGAACAAAGACAAAAACAAAATCAGAAAAACTGAAATTTTGGACAAATTGACCTACATAATGAATGGGATTATTTCCTATACCGACAAGTTTGGGAGTAAAAAAGTTTTGCAAGGCAACAAACAAACTTGACCAATCGCAATACATACCATTAACGAAGTTTTTTAAATTGTGCTTAATAAGATAAAAAAGTCCTAGCAAAGGTATCGTAATAGATAGCAAAGCACCTACAGAGGAACAAAATTTATTTGGCAAATTTTTACGTCTGTAAATAATAAAGCACACAATTTGAATACCCACATAAACAAAAGAAATTATGTAAGAAAAGATTAAGCCACAAGTTGATAAAATCCACCCTAATCTGTCTTTTAGAGTATTAATTTTATCAATTCTAATTAAAAACAAAAGATTTAAACTTGCAAAAAAAGCCATTAATTCATACATTTTAACTTCTTGTGAGTAATAAATTAAATAACTATTTAATGCAAACAATGTCATTAATAAAAAAGCTAAAAATTTAGAATTTAAAGTTTTACCAATAAAATAACCAACAATAACAGTTAAAACACCAATTACTGCAGAAAAACTACGAAGGGCAAAATCAGAAAAAGAAAATAATTTCCCCCAATAGTGCAACAATATTTGATAGAGTGGAAAATGAACATCATCTTTTAAAGAAAAGAATAAAACCTGCAAGAAGGTTGGTTTAACCGCTTCATTGTACATTGTAAGCTCATCATACCAAAGCCCATCAACTTTATCTAGACAAGTAAATCTAAAAATAATTGCCAATAACAAAATTATACAAAAACTCATTATTGATAATATTTTACTACTCTTTATATCCTTAATCATTCTTCAATCTTAGCATAAATAAAGCCGTTTCAAAATAATTGTGCAAATACAAAAAATATGCTAGAATAATCTTATGATTACCGATGAAATTGACCAATCTCGAATTGATGAGTTGAAAGCCAAAACAAAAGAAGTTCTTGAAAAAACAGACCTTTATCAATATAAAGGTACTGTATCAAAGTTGCTTGGCTTAACGGTTGAAGTAAAGCTACCAGGTCTAAAAATCGGTGACTTATGCTATATTGAAACAAACACTGGCGAGAAAAAGCCTGCTGAAGTAGCTGCCTTTAAAGGTGAAGTTGCTCAATTGCTTTTGCTACTTGACGGTAACGGTATCGGACAGGGTTGCCTTGTAACTTCAACGGGTAATCCAATTAATATTCCAGTTGGTGATTTCTTGTTAGGCAGACTTATTGACCCTATGGGCAATCCAATGGACGGACACCCTTTACCACTAGAACACGCTGAGTGGCGTAACATTGAAGGCCCTCCACCAAGTCCATTTGAACGTCCGATTATTACAGAAATGTTCTCAACAGGTGTTAGAGCAATTGATTCTTGTTTAACCTTTGGTTGCGGACAACGTATGGGGCTATTCGCAGGTTCTGGTGTAGGTAAATCAACCCTTTTAGGTATGATTGCGAGAAATTCTGATGCAGACGTAAATGTTGTAGCCTTAATTGGTGAACGTGGTCGTGAAGTTAAAGAGTTTATCGAGGACGCTTTAGGCGAAGAAGGTATGAAAAAATCTGTTCTTGTTTGTGCAACAGGAGACCAACCTCCATTAATCCGTCAAAAATGCTTACTTGCGGCAACTGCCGTTTGTGAATATTTTAGAGATAAAGGTAAAAAAGTTTTCCTAATGACTGATACAATTACTCGTTGCGCTATGGCAGGACGTGAAGTTGGGTTGTCGTTGGGTGAACCACCAACAATGAAAGGTTATCCACCTTCAATATTCTCTTGGCTACAAAAAGTTCTTGAAAGAGCAGGAAATAGTCCAAAAGGTTCTATTACAGCATTTTACACCGTACTTATGGAGGGTGACGATATTAACGACCCTATCGTAGATACAGTGCGTGGTATTACAGACGGTCACATTTTCTTATCAAGAAAAGTTGCAGAAGCAAACCACTACCCAGCTATTGACATATTAGGTAGTATTTCCCGTTTAATGAGTGCTATTGCATCACCTGAACATAAAGCGTGCGCAGGCAAAATGCGTAAACTTTTAGCACTTTACAGAGAAAACAAAGACTTGATTGATGTAGGTATGTACCAACAAGGTTCAAATCCAAGTTTGGACATCGCAATTGAAATGATGCCACAAATCAATGCCTTCCTACAACAAAGAACAACAGATATCGTTAGTATGGACACAACAATAAGTACCCTTATTGAGATGATGTCAAATGTAAATATTTAAGGTATAATTCTTATATGAAAAAATTAATTTTAACACTAATAATCGCCTTTTTAATTACACCTGCTTGTTTTGCAAGTGATAATTATGTTGCTTATGCAGGCAAATCCGCAACAGCTAAACAAAGCCAAAACCTTGAAAAAGAAGTTAAAAATTTCTTTAAATCACAATTAGTATACACTAATACAGGCAATATTGAAGCTTTGAAAAAAATGTATGCTAAAAACTATATAAATGCAGACGGCTTTGATAAAGAAACTTATTTTGACCTTGTTCAAAAAACATTAAAGATGTATCCAGATATCAAATATTCAATGAATATTACTAAAATAAGTATTATTGGTAACACCGCAGTTGTTGAAGCTGTCGAAAAAGCAACAGCATCATCTGTTGAAGCTGTTGGCGAAACTGATATTACAGGCTATTTAAAAAGTTATTCAAATAGTATTTATTACCTAGAAAAAAACGGCGATAATTGGTTTGTAACTTCAGACCAAATTATAAATGAACGCACAACATTAACTTATGGTGAAGCTAATGATATAAAAATGGATTTAGTTGTTCCGCAATTAGTACCCGCAAACAAACCCTATACCGCAAGTTTAAACCTTGATATTAATGACGGAAAAATGATTGTAATTGCCTCAATTGGACAAGAAAAAATTACTTATCCACAAATTAATTCAGAAGAAAGTTACAGAAAACTTCCAGAATCTGGCATTTTAGAAAGAATTTTTACGGCAAATAAAGATAATTTAAACGAATATACAGTAGCTTCGATAGGTATTACAAGAGCAAAATTAGCTAAAAACAAAGACGTTAAACTTCTTGTAACAGGTTTGGGCTACATTATCACTAGAACAAACGTAATTCCAGAAAAAAATTTTAAGGTAGTTGAAAATGGCAAGAAAGAAACAACCGCAAAATCTGTGGAGTAAAATAATATATTTATTTGTAATGTTAGCAGGATTTATCTGCGCAAATTGTTATTTATCAGATTTAATAACAAACAATATCAGACACGGTTTTAATTTTCCGCCAAACGATTTTATTACACTAAATTATGTTAAAAATACAGGTGCTGCGTTTAGCATATTGCAAAACTATCCCTTACTTTTAGAGATTTTGGCAGTTTTAGCACTTGTCTTTTTGCTTGCTTATGTAATCAGACATGCTGGAACAATGTCATATACAGGTATAACTTGGCTTTGTGTTTTAATGTCAGGTATTTTCTGTAATCTATTTGAACGTATGACATTAGGTTATGTTAGAGATTATTTCTACTTTAAATTTGTAGAATTTCCAATCTTCAACTTCTCAGATATTGCAATAAACGTAAGTATTGTAGCCATTATTTACTTACTTTTGACAAGAGCACAACTTAAACAATTATAATCAGTATGAAATTTTTAATAGACGAAAACGATGAAAATATTAGACTTGACGCATATCTTTCAAATTTGATTGAAGATATTTCTCGTTCAAAAATTCAGTCTGCAATTAAAAATGGTAATGTTTTAATTAATGGCGAAATAAAAAAGCCTTCGCATAAACTTCATGAAGGTGATTTAATTGAATTTGAACCTCAAGCTATTGAAGAAGTAAAAATTGAGCCTCAAAACATTCCACTTGATATTGTTTACGAAGATGAGAATATGCTTGTAGTAAACAAACCCTCTGGAATGTTAACTCATCCGACAACAATTGAACGTGAAAACACTCTTGTAAATGCACTTTTATATAAATATGGCAACAATTTATCAGATATAAATGGTGAATTCAGACGTGGAATTTTGCACCGATTAGATCGCAATACATCTGGACTTTTAATGGTTGCAAAAAACAATAAAGCACACGAATTTTTAACTCAACAAATCAAGACAAAAACAGCTGTTAGAAGCTATTTAGCAGTTGTAAAAGGTTCTGTAAAAGATGAAGAAGGAGTTATTAATTTACCAATTGGCAGACACCCGACTCAACCCCATAAAATGGCAGTCATAGAGGGAGGAAAACCTAGTATCACAGAATATAAGGTTTTAGAACGATTTAAAAATGCAACTTTTGTAGAATTAACATTAAAAACAGGGCGCACACATCAAATCAGAGTTCACATGAGTCATTTTAGAACACCAGTTTATAACGACACTCTTTATGGCGCTCGCCCCGAAAAATGTAAAACTCAAGAACAAGTTTTACAAGCATATAAACTAGAGTTTACAAAACCTTTTGGTGATGAGATAATTAAATTACAAATTGAACCTGATGAAAAAATTGAAAAAGTACTAAAATATTTAAGGAGTCAAAAATGATTATATTTTTAAGATTAATATCTATCGCATTACTTTTTGTAATCGGCTATTTCTGCTACACAATTAAACAACCTCAAGTTGTCATTTTAGCATTTAGCGGATTTATCGCAGGTATTTTATTCGTATTATCTTACGTTTTGGATATAGCAAGAAAATTAAAAGCATACAAAAGAGAATTAGAAAAGAACTCAATTTCTTCAGATGAAAGCGATTCTAAAGTAAAAGTTTTAGAATCGAAAATTGAAGTTCTTGAAAAAGCTCTTAAAAACGCTATTGAAAACAAATAACAGAATTATATAAAATAAAAAAATAAGGGTGATTTTTCAAATCACCCTTTAAGTTATCTTCGTGTCATTTAATGTTTTGATTATAAGTTTTGTTTGTAAACATGTCCTTTTGAGGCTTGTTCAATGTTTGGTGTATCAATTTCAAACACGTGAACTCTCGAAGGAGCTAAGTCTACCTTTAATTCACCTTCGCCAGCTTGATATTTTGATTGTTTACCATAAGCTGGTAACAAGTTTTTAAGTTCTTGTGTTGCTTTCATTGTTGGAACTTTAACTGTTGCTGTTACATTTCTGTTAATATTTTTGTTACCTACAACTAATAAAGTTTTACCATCTTTATGTCTTGCATAAGCAATAATTTGATCATCTTTATCGTTTTTCTTATCCAATTCAATGAAAGAACCTTTTGTTATTAAATCTTGATATTTATCTCTCATTTTGAAAGTTTCAGTCATAAATTTACCAATTTCTGGATTTTCTCCACCTGGTTTTCTTGATAAATTGAAGATATCAAGTTTTCCTCTATGAACTGTCATTTCATGACAATCTGTTTCAGATTCTTCAGATTTTGAATGGTCATAACCATATACATAGTAATCACCTGATTGATAACCATCTACATAATATGGATTTAACATTGGCAATGTAGCTTGCAAGCCTGCTGTAAGGTTACAATATTCAGTACCACCATGAAACATAGGTGAAATATCATCGTGAGTTGTAAATGAACCAATTAATGATTTGCCCTTTTCTAATCTATTTGACATATCAATATTTTCTTTTACAAAATCATTTAAATCTTTTGCACCTTTCCATTCGTGGAAAATGTGATATTGTCCATAATATGCATCAAAACCAGCTCTTAAAGAATCTTCAGGTCTATCATAAGGCATATTTGCTTGAGGTGAGGCATCTTCATAAGTATAAGTTTCACCTAACCAGCCAAATTCTGGGTCTTTTGAGTGTGAATATGGAATAATTATATCCCAAAATTCAGTAGGTTTCGCACGAGCTACGTCTGCACGAATACCGTCAATACCCATATCTACACACATATCAACATATTTTTTATGTAAATCTACTAAATCTGGATTTAATTCTCTTTTTGTTTCATCTGAAAATGGTTGAAACATTCTAATATCATTCCAGCCTTGAGGTGTTTTAGCTTGACCATCACGCTCTTTTGCCATTAATTCAGGCTTTTGTAAATACAAATCATAAGATGAGCAACTTGGTAAGTCTAACATTACTTTAATACCACGTTCGTGACAAGCATCAGTAAACGCTTTAACTTGTTCTACTGGAGTTCTTTTATCTTTTTTATCAATTAAGTTAGGATCAATTTGTAAAAAATCTAATGGTGAATAAATTGAACCTGCCAACCCCATTGCGTGTTGTTTGCCTGTTGGGTGAATTGGTAAAATGTGAAAAGCATTAAAACCTTCAGCTTTAACTTCGTCTAATCTATCAATTGCGTTTAAAAATGTTCCGTGTTGTTCATTGCCTGTAATTTTTTCATCACCGTTTTCATCTTTAGCGTTGAAAGTTCTAGGAACAATAGCTAAAATTTTAGCTTCGCCATTTTGTAACATTGAACGAAAATTGTTTTTGTAAGCAGGTTTGTTTTCAACTTTTTTATCTTGGACTTTAGCAGTTTCTTTTACAGTTGTAGCTTGAATAGGAGAAGTTTTTACAAGAGATTTATTCATTGCAGCTTGAGTATCTAAAAAGTTCTTCAATGGGTTTGAAGTGTGCATTTCCATATTGCTTGTAAAACTTGGTCTTGTCACATTTTTAGCTTTAACATTCAAATTTGGAACTTTTAAAATATTGGCTTTTATTGATTGAACTCTTGTCATTTTATTTCCTATTTTCTACTTAACTGCTTTGCCTTTGCCGAACAAGAATTGAGCTGCAACTGTTAATCCTGTTAATACAGCACCTACTGTTCCGAAAGTTTTACCCCATTTTTGAGAGTTATATGATTGTTGTACTGTTTTTGTCATCATTTCATCAGGTGCTACACCTAGTAACAAGAATTTGTATTCTGAAGATGCGCCTTGATCCCCTGTTGTTTTGTGGTTTGGTTTTGTAAAGTAATCAGCACTACCGATTTTGTTGTAAACTTCTGAATTATATTTGTTTACGTCTTTTTCAATACCTGCTTTTTTGATTGCTTCAACTGTATCTTTATCCATTGGAGAGTTGTACATAAAGTTCATTGCTTTTTGATAGAAACCATAATCTTCAGGAACATCTACACCTTTACCCTCTTTAAAGTATTTGTTTACAACTTTACCATCTTTAATTTCTACATCACTTCTGTCGACATTTGTAGAGTTGTCTTGGCTTCTGTTGAAGTAGAATTTGATTGAGTGGTCAGAAGAGTGACCTTGTAATGTAGTTTGTTTTACAAGTTCTAACATAGCTTCTTTAACTTCTCTTGCTGAACCGTCTTTTGGAACTTCACCTTTAGAAATTCTTCTGTAAACGTCCATTGTGTTAATCATTCTTGAGAATGAGTTTTTAACACCTGCAACACGTTCTTCAAAATAAACTTGTTTAACTCGTTTCAAAGAACCTTTGCCACCAACAGAAAGAGCTGTTAATTTGTTAGCTGTCGCTTCCATACCTTGATTGTATAAATTACCAGCTGCGTCATCATAAGTTTTACCAACTAAATCAACGTATTTTCTTGTATCTTCTGGTTTAATTTTCTTGTCTAATTCAGCAATATTGTTAGCCATTTCGCCAATTGCTTTTTGGTATTTTGCATCATCAGAAGTAACTTCTTCCATTTTATTTCTTACCAAGCCTTGAACTAATTGGCGGTTATTTCTAACTTTTTCCATTTCTTTAAAGTCAATGCCTAAAGATTTTACAATGCTTGTAGAAGTTTTATTCCAATAATTTGCAATTACAGTTTCAGGTTTGTCAGCAACTTTTGCTTGAGCATAATCATCTAAAACAGAATCTTTTGCTTGTAATTCGCTCATTGCCTTACCAATTTCACTAACTTTTTTCATTGCATTTTCATCTAAAACTGATGCTGAATTTGCTTTAAGGGCTTTATCTGCAACTAAAGCAACACCTTTTTTGATAGTCTTTAATTTTTCAGTAGACATACCTTGTTCTTTAGCTTTAGACAAGAATAATTGAGAAACAGAAGAACGAACATTCATTGCTTCATCTTCATTAACTTCTTTACCCATCATTTGATTGTCGTTGAAGTGTTTAACTATTTCTTCTTTAGAAGGAACAATTTTTGCAACTTGTTCTTCTGAGAATTTTTGAGCTAAAACTTTTTTAGAGCCGTTTGAAATTTTTTCAGCTAAACCTTCGTTTACTAAAGATTTACCGTTCATTAAGATATTTTGCATATCTTCTTTAACGCCTTCTTCAGTAACAGGGTCTAAACCTTTAGCTAGTCTGCCTGAAATCTTTTCGATTAATTTATTATCTACTGTTTTACCTTTGTTTTCTTCAAAGATTTTGTCTAAATCTTTTTGCATATCTTTGCTTGCTGAAGTCATACGTTTTTGAGCTTCTGTATCAAAGTTTTGTAATAATTTGTCAGCTTTTTCGTTATTAACTTTATCTAAAGCTGGATCAATAACTTTTTCCGCTTTATTACAAGCTAAAGCGGAGAACACTGCTGAGGCAATACCCGCTGTAATCATCCACAATGTATTATTTTTTGTAGCGATTTTTGTCATATTTGATTTTGTTAAATCATTTCTGTCTTGAGCATTTTTATCTACGCCCATTTTATCGCCAATTTTTTGTAATTGTTCGTTTGAATATACATCCCAAGGTTGGTATTGAGCATCTTGGAAGAAAGGTTTTTTACGTCCGAAGCTATCTTCATATTCTTGAGTTGGGTCGAAACCGTGAATTGCTTTTGCTGGAGCACCAATTGCTAATTTAGGCCATAATTTCATAGCGCCAAAGAAGGTTGCTAAACCTACAAATTCCATTAATTTTGTTTTTGGAGTAGCTTTTTGAGTTGCTAAATAACCTGCTAATGCTAATGCACCAACTTTCATACCAACATCATTCAACTTGCCTAATTCATGATCATTTGCTTTACCTGTTAAACCATGTTTTAAAGCATTAAAATTGTATTTTGTATCTTTTACATTTGGGAAAATTGATGAAGAAACTAATTTACCTTTAGCTCCTTGAGGTTTAATATATTGTTGAGTTTTAATTCCGTTAGTTGCGGTAATTGTCATGTTAGTCCACCACAACCTTTCTGTTTGAATCAAACACGTTCTTATCTTCCAAATTTGCCGACTTTCTTGCACTTATCACTGTATTTGCAACTCCAATTACAGTTGCCGCAACAGCTGCACCAATCAAGGCTTTACCTGCATATTTTTGAACCTTAGTAGGATTTGCTCCACCTGTCCACAAATCTTTTGCAGCTTTTACAAAATTGTTACCGAATGAACGAGCCATATTGGCAACTTTTTGTATACCTTTACCCTTTGTAGCTGAAACAAAGAAATTATCCCAAGGCTTTTGAACTGCTAAGCCTACACCAGTTGCAGCCCATAAGTAAGAAGAAATACTTTTAGCTGTGTTAGAACGAACGATAATATCTTTAATTCTTGGTTTTACTTCTTTATCTGAAGATGCTAAGTTTTCTCCTAAACCTAATTTCTTAGCAACTTTATCATAATAAACATTTCTGTCTTCGTTTGTTTTGCCATATAACAAATCATAACGAGGGAATTCTACACTTTCAAATACTTTGTGATATTCAATTGATTTTGTATTTTTATCACCTTCAAATTTAGGGAAACCTTCAACAACTTTAGCGTAAGGCATTTCAGTATCTACACCTGTCATTGCTTTTACAGGAACATTAACCAATGATTTTGAAGCCTCTTTAGCAACGCCATACATAGCAACACCTAAAGCCATCTTTTTACCAATTTGACCAGCTTTAGAGTTTGCGAATGGTGTAAAATGTTTATTAGCTAGGTTAAAAACAGCCATCAATGCCGCACTTCCCATTAAGTATGGCACAGTCCCCATTGTTAAAAATTCATAGAAATTAGCGTTTCTATCGCCTTTCAAACCTTTTGCAGGATAAGTTGTAAATGCTTTTGTCAACTTATCAGCTTGAATAGTAGCTCTTGTCTTAAAATTATTTTCAAGCAAAGTATCTTTTGCATACTTTAGCTTTTTCGGCTCTTGTTCTTTATTTGACGTAAAACCTTGTTGAAATTGAGGCATTACTGGTTTAATATTCATCACATTCCCTTATAAGTACTAGTCTATTAAAATTAAAGTACATCAAAAAATTAATTGCTAGTGATATAACCATGCTTTTACAATTGTTTACAATTTAGTCATGACAATAGATAAAGGCGGATTTTTCAATTGAAAAATCCGCCTTTATTAAGAAATATTTTCTACTTTAGAAAACTATTTAATTTCTACTGTAGCACCAGCTGCTTCAAGTTGTTTCTTGATAGCTTCTGCGTCTTCTTTCTTAACGTTTTCTTTTACTGGTTTTGGAGCGCCATCAACTAAATCTTTAGCTTCTTTTAAGCCTAAGCCTGTGATAGCACGAACTTCTTTTAATACAGCGATTTTGTTAGCACCAGCTGAAGCTAATACAACTGTAACTTCTGCATCTGCTGCTTCGCCTGCATCTGCTGCGCCTGCTGCTGGAGCTGCTGCTACTGCTACAGGAGCTGCTGCTGATACGCCGAATTTTTCTTCCATAGCTTTTACTAATTCAGCTGCTTCTAATAAAGTTAATTTTTCAATTGATTCTAAAATTGATTCTACGTTGCTCATTTTATTTTCCTTTCATAATAAATTTCTGAGTAATTACTGATTTTGCTAACTACGATATTGCGTAATTAAGCTGCTTTTTGGTCTCTAACAGCTGCCATAGCACGTGTAAGTTGTGCCATAACTGCGTTGATAGAACCAACGATACCAGATGCTGGTGAATTGATGCTGCCAAGCATTTTTGCGTAGATTTCTTCTTTTGAAGGAAGAGCTGCCAATGCTTTTGTTTCTTCAGCTGATAATAATTTACCATCTAATGCGGCACCGATAATTTCGCCTTTTTTAACATCTTTCATAAATTTTGACAAAGCTTTAGCTGGGCTAACAGGGTCATCAAAACCAAAAGCAATAGCGATTGGTCCTTTTAAAGTTTCAGCTAAAATTTCATAAGGGGTGTCCTTAATAGCAATTTTTGCTAAAGTGTTTTTAGTAACCATGTAATCGCCACCGTTTTTTTGGATTTCACGACGCAATTTTGTGATTTCTTCTACTGTCATACCACGGTATTCAGTAACGATAGCCACTTGTGCTTTATCAACTTTTTCTTTAATTTCTGAGATTTTCTCATCTTTAAATGCTCTTGTTGACATTTTTTCTCCTTTGGATTTACTTTTTATCGACCTATTTTGTGTAAGCATAAAAAAAATTTTGCCTACATTAAGCCGCAAAATTTCCAATCAAAATACTATTAAATTAAGTTTTTGACCTCGGTTAGCTGTTACATTAAGCCTTTCAGCACTAACTGTCTGCGGTTTGTAAAAATATCTTATGAAAAACAAAAATTAAAATCAAGCATGAGTTTAAAATTTGTTAAGGACAAATGATGTTAATTTTGTTTGTTAAAGTCATTTGCATTTTTGTCATGCAACCATTTGCGCATTAAATGCTGTTCATAACTAAGCGCAAAATTGTAAAGAGCATTTGTCAATTTTTGCCCACTTACAGACTTTGCAACCAACAAAAACTCGCCATAATCATTCTCCGCTAAGGCAATTTCTGCGTGTATAATTTTTTCAATGTTATTTTTAGGTTTTCTTTCTAAGATTGACAAAACCCAAGCACAAAGTAAGCTACAGCTAGATTTTTGCTCTATAATTTCATTATCATGCTGTTGCAAATATTTAGCAAATTCAGCAATTATCACTTAATCTTCCTCTCGCATTTTTTTGCTAATTTTTTTGTAATTCGATGAGCTTTTCTATTTCCTTCCGCTTTATACATTTTTGATGCAATAGAAAAATCACGAGATGCTGATTGATAATCCTTCAAACCCATTTCCGCCATTGCTTTAACTTCATAGTTTTGAGAAAATTCACTATCCAATTTCATTGCCATTCCAGCATCTTTAAGAGCATCTACATAATTTTCTAATTTTACATTAGCTCTTGCACGCATTTCGTAACATTGCATGTATTTTGGATTTAGCTCTACTGCATTTGTTAAATCTTCTATTGCGCCTTGAAAATCACCATTTATAAGTTTTACATTTGCTATTGCGTTATATGCATAAGAAGTTTTTCTAAGTTCTAAAGATTTTTCAGCATCAGAAACTGCGCCTTCATAATCCTTCAAAAAATATTTTGCTTTTGCTCTAAAGGCATAAGCAAATTCATCATTTTCGTCCATTACAATCGCACTATCAAAACACTCTATCGCACTTTTGTATTCTTTTTGATCTATTAATTTTTTACCAATAATTGTGCATTGAGATGCTGAATCACAGTCGAATGCAAATGCATTTGAACCTAAAAACATTAAACAAATTAAAAATAAAGTCTTTTTCATCTAGAACTCCACCGTTGCTGTTGCTAAACATGTTATATTATAAATATTATTTTTATTCAATTCCTCAATCATAGACTCAAAGGTTGAACCCGTTGTACAAATATCGTCAATCAACAAAATTGGCATATTTAAAAGTGCCGATTTATCAACCTCAAAGGCGTTTGACAAATTCTCCATTCTTTGAAATCTTTTTAAATTATATTGAGGCTTTGTGTCTTTAATTCTTTTTATAAGCTCTATATTTAAAGTATTTCCAGAAAGTTTACAAAACTCCTCTCCGACAAGCTCCATATGATTGTATTTTCGCTTTTTCTGCCTTGTTTTATAAATCGGAACAGGAACAACTTGAAAAGTTTCTGTTATACCTAAATTTTTCCAATATTCCCACATAAATTTAGCTTGATAATATGCTAAATCTCTTTGTCCGTGATACTTCAAGCCTCTAATCATTTTTTGCATTGTTTTTTCATAAAGTCCACAAGCATAAATTTTAACATTTAAAATTGTTCTGTTTACTTCAAGGGGTAAACTCGACATTGAGTCATAACAATTGCTACACATTGCTACGCACTCTTTAGAACTTCCGCAAAAATAACACTTCTTTTTATAAATCCAATCTAAAAGACTTAACAAAAAATTTTTCATGATAAAATATATTATAGAAAAAGGAGATATTATGTCAATTTTAATAATGCTTGTATTGTTGAGTATCTTAATTCTTGTGCACGAATTTGGTCACTTTATTACAGCAAGAATGTTCGGGATAAAAGTAGAAAAGTTTGGATTTGGTCTACCAATTGGTCCAACTTTATTTCAAAAGAAAATTGGTGATGTGACAATTTTAGTTCACGCATTTTTATTGGGCGGTTATGTTGCATTTCCAGACGACGAAAAGGATTGTGAATTAGACAAAGATTCACCAGACAGATTTTTGAATAAACCAATTTATCAAAGAGCAATCGTTGTATCAGCAGGTGTTGTTTTCAACGTAATTTGCGCTTTCATAATTGTTTATCTTGCTGCATTCCATTGGGGTTACATGCCAGCAGGCAAGTATGACGTTTATGTTAACAACATCGTTGCTGAAAAAACAGCTCCTATTTGGCAATCAGGAATGAAAAAAGGTGATAAAATCGTTTCTTTAAACGGTACAAAAATCACTAATACAAACTCTTTATTAACTATAATCAACCTAAGCAAAAGCAATGACGGCTATTACAACAAAAACTTAGCTGATAAATATTTATTGCAATTAAAGGAAATAAACTTTGTATTTACAGAAGATGAAGTTATTCCAAAAGGAGTTACAGTAAAACTTCCAGAAAGAGAAGCTGAACCTTCAATCGGCTTACAAAAAGAGGAAGAAGTCGGTATTGTAAAACCTGAAAATAATGATGAAAAGCTAACAGAAGTCCAAGCAAAAATTAGAGATAGTCTAACAAATGACAAATACATTACAGGCAACGAACAGTTTACACTAAGAGATTTGTCTAAGGCTATGGCGGATAACACTCACCCTCTAAATTTTGTTGTTGATAGAGACGGTAAATACCTAGCATTAAAGGCTTTTAATCCTGATGACAAAGGTAAAATCGGCGTTCAACTTGAATCTAAAGAGGTTTTGATTAAAACTCAAGGCATAAAATCAATTCTAAAATACGGTACAAAATACTTATACGACAACACATATTATATGGTTTACGGACTTGGACAAATCTTTACAGGCAAAGTTCCTCTAAAAGACTTGCATGGCATTGTTGCGATTACAAAAGTTGGCGGAGATATAATTCAAAACAGTGGTTTATTCTACGGATTACTATTAACAGCAATAATCTCTATGGACTTAGCAATCGTGAACTTCTTGCCAATTCCAGCACTTGACGGCGGACACATTCTGTTCTTAATCATTGAAAAAATTAGAGGAAGAAGACTAAAAGATGAAACAGTCGAAAAAATCGGAACTGTATTCTTCTCGCTTTTAATTATTCTAATGGTACTAATAATATTCAACGATATTATTTGGTTACGCCAGTAGAATGACCAAATAAAACTATAAAATATCTGTATATAAAATTAAATAAACTCATCATAGATAATTCGCCAAAATTGATTTTACATAGTTTTGTGTTTCTTTGTATGGTGGAACATTACCGTATTTATCTACAGCACCAGGACCTGCGTTATAGGCTGCAAGTGCCAAGATTACGTTACCGTTGTATTTGTTTAATAAACCTTTTAAGTATTTAACGCCACCTTCAACATTTTGAACTGGGTTGTAAGCATCTGTAACGCCTAAACCTTTTGCTGTTGCAGGCATTAACTGCATTAGACCTTGTGCGCCACAGTGAGATGTAGCGTTAGGGTTAAAACCTGATTCTTGACGAACTAAAGCTCTAACTAACTTTTGATCAACACCATGTTTTTTAGCAACTTTGTCAATCATAGCTAGGATTTGAGCTTTTGGTGCATTACGAGAAACTTCTGGAATAGAAGTTGAAGCTGACGCTGTTGTTAAGGCACTTATGTTGCCTAAGCCTGTTAATGAACCAAACTTACCAGCAGAACCTAAAATTTTAGCTTTAACAGTTTCAGATGGATTTTTAATTAAAGTACCAAAACCTGTTTTGTCTGTTTGTTGAGCTTTAGAATTTTTCAAAACTTCAGCAAAAGACTTTTTATCGACATCTTTTGGCATGTCAACATTAGACAATTTAGGTGGGTTCAAATATGAGTTCAATTGAACAGCACGTTGCATTGCAACTTGTTGACCACTCGATGATATTAGATTTTGAATCATTGGGGAAAACATAATATAAAACCTCGCTATTTCTATTATCGGATAAAACAGGTAAAAATTTAAGGGAACTCATTCAAATATCCCCCAATTGGTTTATAATGATAATTCTTAAAATATCAACATGTTGAAATCAACATAAAAAAGGAATCCTGATAATCAGGATTCCGCTTTAAAATTCATCGTCATAAAATTCAAATTCTAAGTGACCGACAACAACTGTATCACCGTCTTTGATACCTTTTTTGCGGAGCTCATCAAACACACCCATACCTTGCATTACATTTTGCAAGCGCAATATTTGTTGGCGGTTTCTGTCATCGGTAACACTTGCAAGACGTTTCAATTTGCCACCCATAATAATAAACGCATCTTTTGCGACTTTGATAACTTCAAAACTACTGTCGTCATTATCATAAGCACCTGTGTCCTCTTCTACAACAATGTCTGAAACAGGCTTTTCGATTTCATCAACCTTTTGAGCCATAAAATAAGTTAATTTATCAACATTTTCGTGCGTTGCCGCAGAAATTAAGAACACATCATCTGCAACTTCTTTGAATTGTTTATAATAAATTTCTTTAGTTTCTTCATCAATAGCATCAATCTTATTCAACGCTACAATTTGGTACAAATTAGCCAATCTATCTGAATATTTAGCCAATTCATCATTAATTTTGTCGTAATTTTCCATTGGATTTTCTTGAGTTAAATCCACGATATGAACTAAGAAACGGCATCTTTCAACGTGACGTAAAAAGTCGTGACCTAAGCCTACACCTTCTGAAGCACCTTCAATCAAACCTGGAATATCTGCTACTACATAGCCGTCGCCCGTTGGCTTTCTTACAACACCCAAGTTTGGAACTAATGTTGTAAACGGATAATCTGCAATTTTAGGTCTCGCCGAACTTATTGCACTAATAAATGTTGATTTACCTGCGTTTGGCATACCTAACAAACCAACGTCAGCAATAAGTTTCAATTCTAACGCTAATTCTCTTTCAATTCCTGGTTCTCCAGGTTCACAATATTGTGGGGCACGCTTTTGTGGAGTACAGAATTTAGCATTGCCACGACCGCCACGACCGCCTTTTGCAATAATAACTTCTTGCCCGTCATGAATTAAATCTGCAATAATTTTGTCAGTTTTTAAATCACGAACAACCGTACCAGTTGGCACTTTTATTTTTAAATCTGCGCCACCTTTACCGTATTGGTTCTTAATTCTACCGTTTTCACCGCTTTGTGCCTTGAAAACCGATTTGTATTTGAAATCTAAAAGAGTTGATAAACCTTCGTCAGCAACTAAATAAATATCACCGCCACGACCGCCGTCACCACCAGCTGGACCGCCTTTATCAACAAATTTTTCACGACGCCACGCAACAACACCGTTGCCACCGTGACCCGAAATAACTTTAATTTTTGCCTTGTCTATAAAATTCATATTTGTATTATAATACAAATATGAAGAAAAAAAGTTTTTTTACAGGAAAAGAAGTTGAAATCGGCGAAGGTGCTGATAATATCATAATGGCAATCGAATCAAGTTGCGATGAAACAGCTTGTGCAATCGTTAAAAACGGCAGAGAAGTGCTTGCAAATGTGGTTGCCTCACAAATTAAAACACACGCAAAATACGGCGGTGTAATACCTGAAATTGCTGCACGTGAGCATTTGGACACAATTAATCCTGTAATACAAGAAGCCTTTGAAAGTTCAGGCTTAAAACCCGAACAAATCGACGCATTTGCAGGTACTGTTGGTCCAGGACTAGTTGGTTGCTTACTTGTAGGCTTAAACGCAGCTAAAACGCTTGCTCTTATTTATGATAAACCATTTATTGGCATAAATCACTTAAATGGTCACGTTAGCGCAAACTACTTGAATACAGACTTAAAACCGCCTTTTGTAGCATTATTAGTAAGTGGCGGACACACACAAGTTTTAAATGTTAAATCAAATTCAGACATAACAATTATGGGTGAAACCATTGATGATGCGGTTGGTGAAGCCTATGACAAAGTTGCAAGACTAATGGGTTTACCTTATCCAGGAGGTGCAACACTTGATAAACTAGCAAAAGAAGGAAATCCACACGCCTTCAAGCTACCAGAAGCTAAAGTTGACGGATATAATTTCAGCTTCAGCGGTTTAAAAACTGCTGTATTACGCTTAGTTAAATCTTTTGAGGGTAAAGATTTACCAATAAACGATATTTGTGCCTCATTCCAAGAATGTGTAAGCTCAACTTTAGTAAAAAAAGTTAAAAAAGCGCTTGAAGAAACAGGCTACAAACAAGCCGTAATAGCAGGCGGTGTAGCTGCAAACAGCGAAATTCGTAAGAAAATGTTTGAATTAGAAAATCTTGGAATAAAAGTACATGCCCCAGAAATGAAATACTGTACAGACAATGCCGCAATGGTTGCATCTAGCGCATATTTCTTTACTCATACATACGATGACCCCGACACAGAGGTATTTTCAAGAGTTAAAAACCGATAAAGGAGAAAATAATGAAGGCTTTGAAAATAAGTTTAATTACATTTGGTTCGCTTTTTGTAATTGCTTACTTGGCATTTTTATTTGCAGTTCCTGCATTTGTAAAATTAGAAGATTATAATTACGAGCTAAATAATGATAAAAACCCTAATCAAGGGCTGATTATAAAATTTGAAAATGTAAAAGTTTCAACAACTTGGAACTTATCAGCAGGTGTAAAAGTCGGTCAAATCAACGCATTCTACAAAAATGGAGACAAATTTGCGCAAATTGATAACATTGATACTACAATTTCCTTGCCTTATTTAGTTTTCAAAAAAATTAAAATAAATAAAATCGTCGTTGATAAGATTATTACTCGTCTTGGGGTTGAAAAAGACGGTCATTTTATAATCGAAAAATTCCTTCCAACATCAGAAACAAATACCTCAAACACCCAAGCCACAATGGTTTTACCTTATGGGCTTGAGTTTTCTGAAAATATGCCAGATATTGTCATAAAAAAATACTCAATAACCTTTATTGATAACATTTCAGACAAACATTACACCATAAAAGGTACTGATTTCAAGGTTTCGGACTTTATTCTAAATAAAAAAATCAAGTTTAAAGCAATTGGTGAAATACTTTTAGACAAACGCAAGCAAATCACTTACGATTTAGACCTTACATCACATGTAATGCCTGATTTAACAGCGTTTTCGAAAGAAGAAAATGTCGAAAATCAAAGTCAATTCAACATTATAACCATATTTAAAAATTTATATAAACTAAATTTAACCGCAGATATTAATGCTGTTACTAAACTTTCTGGTTCAATAGAAGACATTAAGGTTGATGGTAAAATTAACATTACAAATATGTCCGCAATCGTACAAGGCAAGCAACTTCCAGCAAGTTCGTTAAACTTAGAATTAAAAGGTAAAAGCATAAAAATTCTTTCAGAACTTTATACAGACATTAGCGAAAAAGCAAGTTTAGACGGTATTTTTAAATACGGAAAACGTCAGTACATAGATTTAAACGTAAAATCTGACAAATTAGAGCTTAAAAACCTTTTTTCACTTGTAAATGCAATCCTTCCGCTGGTTGGCGTAACCGATTTGAATGCTGTACAAGCAAACGGAGAAATTAAGGCTAATTTCAATATCAAAAGTGACTTCAAAACCATTAATTCTAGTGGGTATTTGAAGGTTTTAGATGCAAATATTTACTATAATTTATATAATGTCGCACTAAAAAATATCCAAGCAGATATTGACTTCTCTTCTAATAAAATCAATATTTCTAAGGCTTCAGCTAGCTTCAATGGTGCGCCATTGTCACTTACTGGGGCTATTGATACAAACGCATACGCAAATATAAAGGTTTTAGCAAATAAAATTCCTCTAAAAGGCGCATTGCTTGCAATTGGTCAACTTCAAGCACTTAAAGAAAATAACATCAAATCGGGAAATATCACGCTAAATGGCGTTATTAAAGGCAAATTAGACTCTATTGTACCGCAAATTAATGTCGCAGTTGAAAATATTAATCTATACAACAAACCTAATAAAACTACTGTTATTCTTCCTCTTGCCAAAATTGATGCTACTACAAAAGGCTCAAAGATTAACGGAACAGGACACATTACAGGCTTAAAGGTTATTATGAGCGGTTTACCGACTTTTTCAATTCCTAATTCAAAAATTAAATTTAACGAAAAAGATATTGACCTAAATTCTGTTTACGTAATGCTAAACAACTCTAAAATAGGCGTTTTTGGTCAAATCAAAAACTACCCAACCACAGATTTGAGTATAAATATCACTGCTAGAGGGCTATTGGGCGCAAGCGATATCCGCTCATCTCTTGACAAAAGCATTAGAAATAGCATTAAAGCAACAGGTCGTTTACCAATTATAGCAAAGATTTCGGGCAATTCTAAGGTACAAACAATTAACGCTCAAATTTTGGCAAACAACAACAATCACCTGTCAATAATTGACATTAATTCACTAAGAGGTCGAACTTCATTGATTAATGCTGATTTAAAAATAGAAAACAATACGCTAAAAGTCAATGATATCAGCATTAATGCGCTATCACACAACAACGGTATTACAGAAAATTTCAATGCAAACTTGTCAGGTTCAACAAAAATCATGCAGGCAAAAGGCTCTATTAACAACCTTTTGGGCAAAGTTCAAAACATTTCAGGATTTAACATTTCTATTCCAAACCAAGTAACAATAAGTATTCCAACATTTGCAAACTCTCAAGTTCAAGTAAAGGGTGACTTAAACGTATCTGGAACAGTTGCAAACCCTGTAATTACGGGAATGATAAATATTCCTTATGTTTCTTTACCAAGTATTCAAACACTTGGAAAAAATATCACAATAAATGCTACAAAAAGCCTTATAGACGTTTATTGCGGGAATATAAAAGTCGCAGATTCAGTGATGCAAATAATTGCAACGATGAACAGTAACTTTAATCGTGGAGTTTACATACGTTCAATGACATTCAACGCTGAAAACATCAACGCAGACAGCCTTATGAGGATGATTTCATTATTGCCACAAAGTAATATCGCACCAGGTACCGACGCTGGCATAACAATTGCAGGCGGAAACGCAAAAGTAGAGCGAATTTCACTAGGTACAATCGCCGCAAACAATGTTACATCTGATTTTAACCTATACAACAACTTATTTAAATTAAATAATATAAGCGCAAGTGCCTATGGTGGCAAGATTGTAGGCAAAATCACTTACAATTTGTTATACTCAAGCACAGGTATAAACCTTCAAGGACGCTACTTAAACGCCAATTCTGCACTATTTGCTAGTACTGGAATGCGCAATTTAATGGACGGTTCACTAGATTTTGACGCTATAAACCTTACTGCAAGAGGCTTAACAGATACTCAAATAATGCAAAGCCTTAAGGGGAAAGTCAAATTCATTGTTTCTAACGGTCAAATGGGCGCATTAGGTAAGCTAGAAAACTTACTTTATGCACAAAACATTTTAGCCAATAACCTACTAAAAACAACCATGAGCGCCGTTGTAGGGGCTGTAAAAGTAAAGAAAACAGGTGAGTTCAAGTATATAAAAGGCGTAGTTTCACTATCTAACGGCTGGGCGACACTTGAAAGAATCCAAACATCAGGCCCTGCAATGAGTATGTACATAAAAGGACGTGTTAATATCTTAAACAACAGAGCAGACCTAATTATTCTAGGACGCTTGTCTAACGAGGTTGTTAGCATTTTAGGACCTATCGGAAATTTCTCAGTAAATAGCCTAATAGCCTCTATACCAAAGATTGGCGCTGTTACGTCTTCCCTTATAAACCAGATGACAACTAACCCTAGCGGTGAAAATTTGGCTCTATTGCCTGATTTATCTCCAGCTCAAGCCAACACAAAAGAGTTTAAGGCAGCTATAAACGGGTCTTTAGAGTCTACAAGCTCTGTATCTTACTTTAAATGGCTAGCTACACCTCAAGCAAGTTCTCAAGGCACTACTACAACTGTATCTCGACCGAGCCAAACACAACAAAACTTGCAAAACACCTTAAACACTGCGAAAACAAACGCTCAGAGTGTTATAAATAAGGTGCTAAGTCCTAGTACAACGACCACAACACCTATGACTCCTCCTGCAAATTCAAACAACAACGGAGTTGCAGACTTTATAAACAGTTTACCTAATTTAAAATAGGGAGTAAAACATAGGTTATACAATGGTTTAGGCGTGGTTTGGTTCTAAAGAACCAAACCACGCCTGTCACTAAGGCAAAATAAAATCTTATAACACTTATATTCATTTTATTTTAGGTATGCATGTCCGCAAAAAAGCGTACGTAAAAATACGTACGCTTTAAGTCAGACAAATTTAGTACATCAAAAATGGTATAATAAATTTGGTATAATTAAATAATTATTTTATTAAAAACTCTCATATCACATAGGGTATAACACTAATTTTTTGTAAATAATAAAAGACACCCGATGATATCGAGTGTCTTTTGTGTTATCTTAAACTTTTCTCTTACGAGCTGCTTCAGATTTGCGTTTTCTTTTTACGCTTGGCTTTTCATAGCGTTCACGTTTTTTTACTTCAGATAAAACGCCGGCTTTTTGAATTTTTTTCTTAAAACGTCTTAATGCGCTTTCGATTGATTCGTTTTCGCCTACTTTAATTTCTGGCATCGTTTTTTCACCACCTTCAATGTTTATGTATTTTGTGCCCTTATTTTATCATGCAATATTTTAAAAATCAATAGTTATCTTGTTTTATTGCGCCCCATGCTCGAATTGAGCCCATTTCGTACTTTATAAGCAAGTATCCGCCGTCTTGAACATATTGCATTTCTGCGTTTGAATAAATATATTCTGGCTTAGGTTTTAAACCAAATTCATCATATTTTTTTGCAATTCTTTCTCGCTTTTTCTTTTCTTTTTTAGCCTTTTTCTGCTCTTTTTTATCGTATTGTTTTTGCGCCTGTGTTTCATCTTCTTCCAGCTTAAATACAGGAACTCTTGCAACCACGTCATAAGCCTGTATAAACAAAATATGTGTTTTATCAAGAGACAAGTCTAATTTGTAATGTCCTGGCATTATAACAGGTTCGCCATATTTATCTACTATTGGGTCAACAATCGACAAGGTTGGATGCTGATCATCTGGTGCTGCATAACGAACATGGCTTTTATCTGCATCTTTTTGTCCTGTTGGATAAACAGGATAAGGGGCATGAGGCATAACCTCGTCTAAATCTTGTAAATCTGGCGTAATAATTCCATCAATCATTAATTTTCGCTATCAAAGCCTCCATTGTTGATTGAATTTCAGAAAAACTTTTACCTAACGCTTTTTCATGCCCGACAAAAATTAGTGACATATATAAATTTGAATTACCCAAGTTGTTTGATTTAAGCATTAATCTATAACTTTCACGCATCAATCTTTTCAAGCGATTTCGTCTTACCGCACGTTTGTGAGTTTTCTTACTCACAACAAAACCTACTTTTGTAACATCGTCGGGATTTTTCTTTTTTAAACCGACAAAAACAGCCACACCATTAAGGTAAAAAGAATTTTTCACCCTATATGTAGCTGTAAATGCTGAATTCTTTTTTAATCTATAAACTCGACTAAGCACGTTTTGAAGCTGAGATTGCTAATTTATGTCTACCTTTTGCACGACGTCTGTTTAATACTTCTTGTCCGCCAGCAGTAGCCATTCTAGCTCTGAAACCGCTTACGTTTTGTCTTTTAGCTTTTGTTCCTTCTAGTGTGCGTTTCATTTTTGTATTCCTTTTCGCTTACTTTTATATTATTATTTTTATAGTAAAAGAAAAAAAGATTTTAGTCAACTAAAAATATAAGGCAGGGTAACAATGAGTAACAAATTAGGATTTATGGGCTGTGGAGAAATGGCAAGTGCAATTATAAAAGGGCTTTTAAGCTCAGGCTTTATGCACACTTCAGACATTCATGCTACAACTCACACAGACAAATCAGCCTCTGCTAAAAGTAAAATTTTGAAAATAAAAGTTATCACAAACAACAAAGATATCGCAAAAGATTCTGAAATAATCGTTTTAGCAACAAAACCTAACCAAATTGAAGAAGTATTACAAGAAATCAAGAACGAAGTTAACGGAAAACTTATTATTTCTATCGCAGCCGGTGTAAGCACTGCTAAAATAGAAAATATCGTTGATAAATCCCCTGTTGTAAGAGTTATGCCAAATACTCCAATGCTTGTTTCAGAAGGTATGTGCGGAATTTGTTTAGGTAAACTTGCAACAGAAAAAGAAGAAAAATTTGTTACAGAAATGCTTTCTCAAGTTGGCAAGGTTGTCACTGTTACAGAAGAACAAATTGACATTGTAACTGCAATTTCAGGTTCTGGTCCTGCATTCTTCTATCAAATTTTTGAGGACATTGCACAAGCTGGCGCAAAACTTGGACTTGATTACGAAAAAGCCTTAATACTTGCTCTACAAACAGCTATTGGTTCTGCAAAAATGGTTCAAAACACAACAAAAACAGTACCCGAGCTTGTTGCAAGTGTCGCAACAAAAGGAGGTTGTACAGAAGTTGGAGTTTGTGAAATGAAGGCGTTAAATAGTTCTAATCTTTTTGCGGAAGTAATTAGAAAGACCGCAGAAAAGGCTCATGCGTTAGGATAAGAGGCGTCAGGCAATGCCTGACCTACAACTGAAACGAGTTTAGAATGACATAAGGTTTTGCATTATAAATTGAAACCTCTTGACTTTTTGTGAAAAATCGTAAATAATGTATGCATAGGGGCAAGCCCTAAAGAAGTGGATTTTCCTTAGAGCTTGACTTAGTACCCTAGAACAGTAATAATAGAATTTGTAAAACCGCTATTACCGCAATGATAGCGGTTTTCATTATTATTGTCATTTTATCACCCCCTTTCCACTGATTTCTTAGTAAAACGTGTGTGGATGGGTGTGATAGGTACTACCCTAAGTTTATTTTATTGTTTTTTAATTTATAGTCAAATTATTTATATATCTTCATTCATTATATATTTTTATACGTCTAGCAAGCTCCAAAGGTGGGTGTCTTGTATTGAAGCGTTCAACTCTTTACATACACAATCCTTCATACAAGGTTTGTTAAAATGCGTTAGAGCACACATACATTCTGTATATTTAGGCATACTGTGATTTAGAATAAATATATTAATCTTGCCAGATGTAATATCTTCTATAATCTTTTTTTTATCTTGAATTTTTCTATCGTTTAAATTCTGCGCACGGCATAGCTTGCAAACTGCTTTTGCCTTTACAAAATCCAAAAATAAAACATCATTCTCTTTATTCATATACTATTTATACATCACACTCTTATTTAATAATATAGTCAGGTGGCTAAAAATAAGTAAAACTATTACTTTCAAGACAATCATTAGACTAGCCCCTCTCTCAAAGCCTTTACTGCCGCTTGAGTTCTATCATCTACTACAAGTTTTTGAATAATATTACAAACATGTGCCTTTGCTGTATGCTCTGATATAGTAAGGTCTTTAGCAATTTCTGAATTTGATTTTCCGTCAACGACAAGTTTTAAGACCTCGTATTCTCTTTGTGTCAAGTTTGCATGTTGTTCTCTAAATGCAGCCCTTGTAACCTGTCTTGCAGGAATAACCGCAGCATTTTTATCTCTAATATAAGGAACAACCTGAGGATCTAGCCACATAGCACCTTCATTAATCGTTTTCACAATTACCATAAGGCTTTCAGCAGTAATATCCTTAAGCACATATGCGCTTGCGCCTGCCGCAAGCGCATCCTCTACTTCTTTAGCACTCGAATGAGATGTAAGCATTATAACCTTCACCTTTTTATTATCTGCCATTATTCTTTTTGCAGCCTCAATCCCTGACATATCTGGTAATCCTATATCCATAAGAACAACATGTGGTTTAAAGGTTTTTGCCGTATCTATTGCCTCTCTTGCACTCTCTGCTTCTTTAAATATTAATTGCTCATTGTTTTCCTCAAAAAGTGCTTTGATTCCTATCCTCATAAGTTTTTGATCTTCTACTAAAAGAATTTTTATCGGATTTAACATAATAAAATTCCCCTCTCCTTTTATCACACCTCTATATTAAATCTATTTTTGCAATAAAAAATCCCGACACTTAAATCTTTAAAGACAATCGTATCGGGATTTTTATAATATTAAAACTTATTATTTTTATTTTATTTTAAATTTAAATATCTTGAACCGTTTGCAATAACTCTGTCAGCTCTTTTTAATAAAGCCTTCATTTCTGGAGTCATTTCATCTTCAGTTTTTCTTGCTTGTTGTTGAGCTGGTTGAACTGCAACTTGTTGAGGTTCTGGCTTAATTGGTGCTGGATCAGATGATGGAATATAACCTGTATAACCAGATTTTTTATTGTTATTAGTTGTTTGTGTTGCTTGTGTTGTTTGTTGTGCAATTGGATTTGAAACAGGTTGGTCTACTAATTTGTCAGCATAAGCTTTCATTTCTGCTCTTGTCATCATTCTTGATTCTTGAGGACCTGCTGCATCTTTTTGAGCTACTAAGTTTCTTAAAACTTGGTTTACAGCTTTTGATTCTGCTGTATCTTCGCCTTCATTTACTAATCTTTCTGCCGCTTGTTGAATTAATGCATCAAATACTTCTGGGTCTTCTTGAGCTGCTTGAGCAATTTTTACGCAATCTTCTTCTTGAGCTTTTTCCAATTCTGTTTTACCCAAAACTTTTGTTACAGCCTTGTTTGCATAATGTTGACCAACTGTACCAGCTATGTATGAACCAACTCTGCCTGCGATAGCACCAACTACTGCGCCAGCTTTTGTATTACCTACTAATGAGCCAACAACCTCGCCGATTTTTGAGCCAACAGCTGAACCTGCTACCCAACCTGCTACTGATGTAAATACTCTTGCAGTTGAACGACCCAATTGCTTCATACCACGTTTAAAACCTAATTTTTTGAAGGTTGGAATTACGTTACAAAAAGTTTCTGCAGCACCTTCCATAACTAGCATGAAGTTGCCTGATTCGTTGTTATAAGCGTCTAAGCAAGTTTTGAAAGTTGATGATTTTGCAGCCATGTTACGAGTTGCTTGACCAACTTTTGTAATGCCTGTTGCATTTTTGAATTTTTGATACCAACCTGTACCTTTTGCCATTTCAGCATAAGATGCAGCGTTTGCTTTTGCTAGCATTTGAGAGGCTTGTTTCGCAATATCCTTGTTTGATGGATTTGCTTTTACTGCTTCTGCTAATTTTTGAGCGTTTTTATATAAATCTTGAGTTTGTGACGATAAAGTTTTTAAAGCCTCTGCTTCTGGAATATTTGCTAAAATTTCTTTTGCATCAGCAACTCTGAAAACGCCTTTTGCGCCGTGTTGTTTTAAAATATTATGAGCTGTTTTACCATTGTCAGTAACAGCTTTAAATGCTTGTTTATATTGACCTCTATTGTCTCTAATCCATTCGTAACCTTCATACAAACACATCATTGTTGGGTATGAAGATACTTGGCTAACAGTTAGTTTTGTTGCATCATCAGTCAAAGGTACGCCATTAGCGTATTTTGCAAGATTGATTAAATCTTTTAATGCATAAATATTTGATTGTGAATTGATACCGTTAACCATTTTTACCAAAAATTTATTATTACTTACCTATATAAAAACATCAAAACCATGAAAATTGCCTTTTAATCATGCTTTTCGCCCCTTTGTAAACAAATGTAACAAAAAACTCACATGCTGAAATTCGACTTTTTCAAAATACTTTATATTGGGGTAAGAGTGATAAAGAGATTATGAGGCGTTAGAGTATGACAGTACAAGAATTAAAATTAAACACAAATGTTGGTTCGACAAATTCAAGATTGAATGAAAATGCAGATATTAATCCACAACCTGAATTCGTAGATAGATCGGAAATGTTATTTTCTTATATGAACATGGTTGCATTTAATAACAAATTAGATTTAAAACTTAATTAGTTTATTTATTAAGAGAGAGTTTTTAAAAAAGTTTTTTAACATACACACACTAACTACCTAACTAACTCACACTTACACTACCTACCTTTTAAAATGTTTTATCAAAACATGTGCCTGAATTCAAAAGAATACAGGCTTTTTTTTGCGTAATTTTTGAAAATATATTTTGTCCAAAAGAATTAAAATAAAAATCCTACTATTGGGTTAGTTTAAAAGTGCTAGTACATGGGCATATTATTATTGGAGAGTTTCTCACTCGACAACTAGCTATCCCCCAGAAAAAGTGAGCGCCGTATGAAAGACAAAATTGCAAAAGTAATTATTGGTTTTGTAACGTTTTCAGCCTTTTGTGCTGCGTGTTCACCTATGTTTTTCATGAATTCTAGTAGCCAACCCGCAAAAACAAACTATTTTGACAACAATAACGATTCAACTTTTTACACCCGCTCAGATTACAAAAAACCAACAACTTCGTCTAACAACAGAAGAAGTTATGGACGTGTAATCTACTTGGGTGAACCGATTGAAGGCGTTATGGATTTTAATTAATAATAAATGTTACAAATCCCTTGATTTTGTATTTTGTTTCTATTATCATTGTAATAGAATTTTTTAAGTATTAAAAATAAAGGGGTTTAAAAAATGTCATTAGGAACATTAGAATTTGAAATTTTAAATTCAATCTGGAAATTACAAGCTATCGACGAAGATATGAACATCTCTGTTAAAGATGTTGTTGATAACATGTCAGCAAATGGCTTAGAAAGAGCTTATACAACTGTTAAAACTGTAATGGACAGATTAAGTTCTAAAGACTTGTTAGTAAGATACAGAGCTGGTAAAAAATTCTTCTACAAAACCGTTATGGATAAGAATGAAATGGCTTCTTCAGCTATTAAAGAACTTTCTAGACAATTCTTTGATAACGATGCAGTTAAAATGATTAGATTTATTGAAGCTGAATGTCTTGATTTAGTTTAATCACACATTTTAAAATGGTTGAATTTCAAAATACAATTGAAGCTCGAAGGTATATCGGTAGGCTGATTATTCAAGTTTTAACCGACAGGATTATTGTGCGTGAAGCGATTAAAAGGTTTCCGCATGATGCAAAAGATCCTTCTATTAAAAGTGCTTATCACGCTCTTGTTCATAGAGAAGCCGATGAAGATTTGCGCCGTAGAGACTTGAATTACAAAGATGCACAAGATAGTTACCTTGAACAACTTGCGCACACTTTAGAGCAGGGTAAAGAATTACCCAAAAATATCATTAAAAATTACAACCAATATTACCGTGACATACAGATAAACCAAACAGATTTTATGAAAAAATTGGTTAAACGCTTGTGTAAAATCATGAATGTTTAGCTTATAATAAAGCTATGGCAAAAACAAAGGTTAAATCAAAATACGTCTGTCAAGAGTGCGGATACGAAACCTCTGGTTATTTGGGCAAATGTCCAGCATGTGGTGCTTGGGGTTCTATTATAGAAGAGGTTGAAACAAAATCAACTTCAAATTCGTCTGTTACAGACTTTTTGAATACAGAAAAACCTAAACTTATAAATGAAATTACGCTTGATGATAGCGTGAGAGTTAGCACAAATATTTCAGAATTTGATAGAGTTCTTGGTGGTGGCTTAGTTCAAGGTTCTTTAGTATTGCTGGCAGGAGATCCAGGTATTGGTAAATCAACCTTAATCCTTCAAACAAGTGGTGAACTTTGCAAGCAAAACAAAAAAGTTTTATACACATCAGCGGAAGAATCCGCAAGTCAAGTTAAACTTAGAGCGGAAAGATTAGGCATTCATACCGATAACCTTTATATCTACCCACAAACCAACTTGGAATTGATTAGAGCTCAAATAAAAGATTTAAAGCCTGATGTACTTGTAATCGACAGTATTCAATCAATTTATACAGATAACATCTCGTCCTCAGCAGGAAGTGTTAGCCAAGTTCGTGAGTGTTGCAATGTTTTAATGCAAATTGCAAAGAGCGAAAATATTACGATAATCGTTATTGGACATGTTACAAAAGAAGGAAACATCGCAGGTCCAAAAGTTTTGGAGCACATGGTAGATGCTGTAATTCAATTTGAAGGCGACAAATACAAGTCTTACAGAATGCTTAGAGCTGTTAAAAACCGTTTTGGAACAACCTCAGAAGTCGGAATGTTCGACATGCACTCAAACGGTTTGGTAGAAATTACAAACCCAAGCGAAATTTTCCTTAACGAAAACCACATCGCAACTCCTGGTAGCGTAATCATCGTTACAAACGAAGGTACAAGACCCTTGTTACTCGAAATTCAAGCGCTTGTTGGAGTAACACCTTACCCAAGCCCAAGACGAGTCACAAACGGTGTAGATACTTCAAGAGTATTACAAATTCTTGCGGTACTTGAAAAACGTGTTGGTTTAAACCTTTCAAAACAAGATGTTTACGTAAATGTTATCGGCGGAATTGATATCTCAGAACCCGCAGCTGACTTAGGTATTGCAATCGCAATTACGACTTGTTTAAACGACATTACAGCTGATATGAAAACAGTTCTCATCGGTGAAATAGGGTTATCAGGAGAAATTAGACCTGTAAACGACCTTGAAAAACGCATCAATGAAGCACAAAAACTAGGTTTCAAGCGTGCAATTGTACCTGCATCAAACAATATTAAAGAAAAATTTAAAAATATAGAAGTTGTTGAAGTTAAACGAATCATAGACGCAATTACTGCAAGTATTAAAAAAGAAGGATAACACCTTATGTAATTTTTTGTTGAAATAGTTTATATGTCAGGCAATGCCTGACCTTCTACTACCGAAAAACGCAATAAAAAGTTCGTCAAGATTGTTGACGAACATTAAATAAACACGAGGATATT